>Ga0116231_10001397_pt1 | contig 49125 bp, 50 predicted proteins | sample S1TSphgellanicum_2_FD_89695 | JGI IMG/M metagenome (GOLD analysis project Ga0116231, IMG submission 89695) | Host-associated microbial communities from peat moss isolated from Minnesota, USA - S1T2_Fd - Sphagnum magellanicum MG | ecosystem: Host-associated > Plants > Peat moss > Unclassified...
CAATGATCACAACCTAAAATCATCCCAATTTATATGTCTCAATGAAACAAGATTGAAGTCCAATGATTTTGACATCATCCATTCCCTACCACATACAAAAAAAATAGTAATCACTTATGGTGTATGGTAGTATGGGTACCATGTTATTATACAATAAACATATTAATTTGTATTCAATTGCAAATACCAATTTTTACTTAGGTTTAAAAATAATTATAGCAACATTCAACAATCAAAGTCGGCACGCAATTCATGTTATTGCTATATACAAACCTTTTACATTACCATTAACACATTTTTTTCAATGCAGTAAAACAAACCATGCTCATTTTTCCCCAAAATTGTCTGACTATTGTTTTAAGGAGATTTCAATGTGAATATGCTAGATAATAGAAATAAAGATAAACAAAATTTAACCCAATTCATGTCACAATACAAAATGGTACATTGTCACAATACAAAATTGTCAAAATTCTAAAAAAAAAGCCAAATTGAAACATAAACTTTCGAAATTTTTCATTTTCAAACTATTTGAACAATGGTGGGAAAGTAGTGTTCTTTCATACACAATACTTGTCAACAAAAGTTTGGCCATGTGATCCAATCCAATTGGGTGTTTTGAAGCTCTTCCAAACCTTACAATTGCATGTGAAGTAAAATCAAAATTGGACAAACAACTTGATGTTGAATTTGAAGATGAAATGAAGTGTGAAGGATTTTTTTTGAGATGTTTATCATATTTGATATTGCATGTTCAATATTCAATGATGTGCATTAAATATCATTTTAGTTTAGCAAATAATGCATGGTTATCCATAAATAAATTAAAAAATAAATAAATAAATAAATAAATAAATTAAAAAAAAAGATTTATGGGGTAACAACATGTTTTATAACATGTTTTTTTCACCATGAGTTCCATAACAATTTCAAAAGAAAATGTAAATGGATATTTTTCTCTTCAATGGCATTTTAAGTTGTTTTTGCTTGCAATTTGTTCACGACAAAAGCCTTATGTCAAGAAGGTAAAAAAAAATTGAAAAATTAGCAAGATCTTCTTCTTAGTGTTCAAGTGGGTCGTTCCCAAAATAAGCGGCCTTTCGGGGCCACTACCTTGGGCAGGCACAAATTTTTGGGGAACAACCCGCTTCTTGGGTGCTACCCTACACAAAAATTGACACAATTTTTTTAATGAAAAAAATGAAAAAAAAATTATATTAGGCGTTTTAAAAACCAAAATGCTCATAATAAGTGGGCATTTTGTTTTTCAAAACACTTAGAGTTTTGCGCGCGACCTATTTACACTCTTAAAGCGTACCCCCAAATACACTAGAAAAAGTTGTCGAGAGGTTTTCACTACATTTTGACACTAGAAAATAAATATACTTGGGATACAAGAGTGTTTTTTCTCTAGAAATTTTTTGCTATTTTTTGACAAATAAATTGGGAAAATTTTGGAAAATTTTATTTTTCTAGTGCAAATTCAATTAGCTTTCCTTTTTTTTTTTCCTTAAAATTTGCCAAAATTTTCATATGAAAAAAAAGAAAAAAAAAAGGATGAGGGTTCATATAAATGAGAGAGTTTTGGATGAGAAATTTGGATGACACACTCTCCAATAATACATCAGGGTTGCATATCTAGTAGGCCCCGAGGAGACATGATGAGGGTAGTATGGATGAGGATTTTGGATGAGAAGTTTGGATTAGGACTTTTTTGGATGACACGATACATACAATACACACAATTAGGGTATCTATGCCAAAGATATACATGATTTGGGTGGGTATGGACTATGGATGAGGATTTTGGATGTGATGTTTGGATGACACTCTACAATACCCGGTATGGTATGGAGGCCAAAGACATGATCATGAGGGAGGGAGGGAGGGATGTGGGATGAAAATTATGGATGAGAAGTATGTTTTGGAACTTAGGATGATGGATGAGAAGTATGTTTTTTTCTGAGAGTCAGGATGGATGAGAATTGTGGGTGAGAAGTATGTTAGAAGATTTAGGATGGATGCAAATTATGGATGAGAGAAGCAAGTAAGAGAATTAGGATAGATTCAAATTATGGATGAGAAGTAATTTAAGAGAACTAGGATGGATCAAGTGATGGATGAGAAATATGTTTGAGAATTAGGATGGATGAAGAGCATGTTTGAGAATTAGGATGGCATGTGAAGGATGGATGAGAAGCATGCTCGAGAATTAGGATATGGAGGAGAAGTATGTTTGAGAATTAGGATGGATGAGAATCATGCTCGAGAATTAGGATATGGAGGAGAAAGTATAGGTTGGATGAGAAATGTGGATGCAAAGGATGGTTCACAAGTTATGATGGATGAGAATTATGGATGAGAAGAATGTTTTGAGAATTATATTGGATGAGAAATATGGATGCAAAGGATGTTTCGCAAGTTATGATGGATGAGAAGTATGGATGAGAAGTACGTTCGAGAATCAGGTTGGACGAGAAGTATGTTCCAGAATGATGATGGATGAGAAGCACGGTTCCAGAATGAGGTTGGATGAGAAAAATGGAAGCAAAGGATGGTTCGAAGAATTATGATGGATGATAAACACAGATGAGAAAGATATGATGGATGAGAAATATGGAGGCAGAATTATGATAGTGCCAGAATTATGATGGATTGATAAATATGGATTAAGAAGGATGGTTCGAGAATGATGATGGATGAGAAGTGTGGATGAGAAGTATGGATGAGAAATTGGATGAGAAGTGTGGATGAGGAGTATGGATGAGAAGTATGGATGAGAGGAGTCAAGTGTACGAGGGTTTGCTTGCGCTGCACAGCTTTCTGTTTTTGTTCGTCGTCGTCGTCGTCGTCCTCTCCTCCGCGTTGTTGCCGCATTTGTGGTGAGGAGGGTCTGGTTTTCTTCCATCAGATCGGCGTTGTGGGTGGGTGTTGCAGCAGTTTTTTTGCGAAAATCTGCTGCTGTCGCTGCCGCTGCTCCTGCTCCAGATTGAGCCAAAAAAGAAAAGAAAAGAAGAATTGAAAAACAGATGATGGATCTTGCACAAAGAAGTACTGAATGGGTTGAACCAGTTTGTGGAGCTTTGCTTCTTCTTGTGGCTTCAATAGATTGAAGAAAGAAAAGAGTTCCGCAAGAAGACTGGATCCGAGCTCCAAATTCTCAGGGATCTGCCAACCAACAAGTTTGCAAATCTGGAGAACCAGTCAAGGTAGCGTGTGAGAGAGAGAGAAAGAGCGGATCTTGGGTCGGGGAGAGAACTAAAGACAAGAGAAGAGAAGAGAAGAGGAGGGTTCAGGATGTGGCGTCTCAAGCAGTTCATGCCCAAGGAACAAGGGGTGGGGACATTGGAAGGGAAGACGGTTGAAGTCGGGTCCTTGAAGCTGCAAGTGCGCAGTGTCATAGCGCAGGGAGGGTTTTCCTGCGTGTACCTGGCGAAGGAGGCGCAGACAGGAAGGAATTACGCCGTGAAGCACATCATCTGCAACGACTTGGAGTCGCTGGATCTGGTGAAGAAGGAGGTGGCGGTGATGAAGGCATTACGGGAGCATCCCAACGTTGTCATGCTCCATGCCCAGGTGGTGTACGACATGGGTCGCACCAAAGAGTGTTTCCTGGTCATGGATTTCTGCGACAAGATGCTGGCCACTGTGTTGGAGAATCGAGGAGCTGGCTTCTATGATGAGAAGCAGATCCTTCTCATGTTCCGCGAGATTTGCAATGCTGTTTACGCCATGCATTGCCAATCACCTCCCATTGCTCACAGGTCAGTGTGTGTGTGTGTATGTGCATGTGCTCTAGCCTCTAGCCAGACCGACTCACCCACAGTCTTCTTCTTCTACATTACTTTCTTCTCTTGTCGCTTGGCCTGAAGTTGGGTTTCTTTCTTTCTGTCCCTTGCTGCTACCCACTGCCGTTGTCATTCTTCTTTTTTTCTTCAGCTTTGATTCCAGTCTTTCTGTGCACTTACAGTGTCAGCTGAAATGAGAGGGTTGAATCCAGAGGTGCATTGGGATCATCATTTTTTAGGGTGGGGAAATGCCCATCCATTGGTCGATCTCTGTCTCAAATGGCTCTTGTCACCTGAGAATGTCAGGGGTTGAATCCAGAGATGCAGTGGGATCATCATCTTTTAGGGTTGGGAAATGCCCATCCAACGTCAATCAATATCTGCCTCAAATGGCTCTATTCTGCTCTTGATGCAATCAGAGAATTTCTCAGAGTCTCTCTCACACAGTGATGTAGGTCTGTGTATATTTATATGATTGGAGTGTGTGCTGCTGTTGGTGACCAAAAATCATGTGCACACAAAGCAGACAGTTGTAATGTAGTGTCAAGGTTTCACAACATTTGTGACTTTTGTGCTTTCTGTGTTTTTTTTTCTTGTATAAGATGTGAAGTGGGAGCGCCTTCTACTTCTTTGGGGTCTTCTTACTGGTTGTGGTGGTCATTGTAATTGTGGCAAGTTGCGGGATTGGATGATTGGATTGTGTCCTTTAGAGATCTGTTTGAGGTCAGTAGTGATTGAATATTTTCTGTGTGATAACCTGGGTTGTTTCTCTCTGCCAGGGATCTGAAAGTGGAGAATATTTTGATGGGTCCGGATGGTTTGTGGAAGTTGTGTGACTTTGGAAGCACTTCAACCAATCACAAGCGTTTTGAGAAGGCAGATGAGATGGGTCTTGAGGAAGATAACATCAGAAAGTACACTACACCTGCTTACCGAGCTCCAGAGGTTCTTCCTTTCTCTATGCAGTTCTGAAGATCTCCTGTTTGTGCACACTCTCTTCTTCTCTCTGGTTTTTGTCATTGACTTGTGTAGATTATGAAGGCAATTGAGAAACTTGGCAGTTGAAAACTTGTTTGAATTCTTGGATTCTTTCAAGTTCTGATGAGTGCTGCTACATCAAAGTCATTGTTTGCACAGTAACAGTTGATTTCTTTTTCTGTGGAGTGGTCAAAGGAAGTAATCTTGAAGTCATTTGGTGAAGGCATGGGATTTTGACTACTTTTGATTTTACAACTTGGCAGATGTGGGACCTCTACCAGCGGGAGCTTATAAATGAGAAAGTTGACATCTGGGTAATTATCATATGGTCTACAACCTATCCACTACCATGCATTGATGAGTTTTCTGTCTGCAAATTAGTTTTCAAATATGCCAAGGTGCTTACTTGTTTCATAACTGTGGTGATGACGCAGGCACTTGGATGCCTTCTCTACAGGATTGCGTACTTGAAGTTGGCTTTCGATGGTGAGTCCAAGCTTCAAATTCTAAATGGCAACTACCGCATACCTGATGCGCCAAGATATAGCTCTGCAATCACTGATCTAATCAGGGACATGCTTATTGCAAGTCCAGAGGCAAGGCCCGATATCATGCAGGCAAGGGCTTTGCTCAATCGGCCCCTCATCTGCCTGATATAGGTTAGTTTCAGTGGCAGCAAGCTGTGACGTATCCATGTCATGATGCGTGGTAGCTAGTCTAAATGGACAAGGTGCATAAGCCTGGTGGTCTAATTGGTGATATGAGATTAGCTCTCCATCAGTCCTGTCCTGCTTTGTCCAATCCAGCTTCGAATATAAGTTTGAACTATGTGTTCTCATGGGTCAGGTCTGGAGGCGTGTAAACGAATCTCTTCCAAGTGATCTTCGTAAAGCACATCCAGAAAAGCCTCCACGAGCATCAGCATCCACAGTAACATCAAGGCTGCTTCCATCAACTCGGGAACATGCTGACACACGTGAGTGTGATGAAAAACCTTTAGGCTTGCTACTCTGTGGAGTGACACTTGTGACTGCACTCATTCTTGTTGTCATGCTAGTTTTGCTTTTTGCTGTAACCTACACAACTGGTACTTTTGAAGCATTGGGAAGTTTTCTTTGCAATCTTGTGCATATGAAAATGTTTCAGGTCTTTTAAAGATCTTGCATATGATCTGATGCCAGTAACATATCTCATTTGACTGTCTTTGTTGGAAGCCTTATGAAGGAATACTCTGTTGGATTTCAATGTTGAAAGAGAGAGACTGGGAGCAGAGATGGAAATCTTGCATTGGAGATCAGAGAGATTCCAGGTTCCATGATTTGCATGGCTGTCTTTGGATGGTTTGGCACCTTGTAACACTGTGGTTAGTTTTACAGGAATTTCTTCGGGGTCATCAAAGGTGATGCCATCAAGAGCACCTCCTGTACCTCCAAAAGAAGCTGAGCGACGGCTGGTCCAAAATGGGGCTGCTGGAGATACTGTCTCAGCAAAAGGGGCCTTCTGGTCAACACAATATGCACAAGATGCACAAACTGATGAGAGCAGCTTGAGAGTGGAAAAGGTTGCATCGACTGATAGTGTGCCACAACCCAAATCTGTCAGTCCACCACGTCGCTCTAGACAGCCTAGTAACAGTCCTCCCAAGGAACGCAGCAGCTCCTTCATGAAAAAAAGTGTAGTGTCAGGCCTGATGAAAAAGGTGCAGGGTTCATTACAGAATGCTGGCACCTGGGGCCGTGATGACCCTGAGGTTGATGGCTATGAGATGAGACATGACTCTGACTGGAAAAGTGTTGAGGAGGAACCTGTAATGGCCAGTGGATTGTCATCTCATGGTGCTCCTCCTCCACCAGTCAACACTCCTCAGCCACGCCCTCGTGCAGTTGCTTCCCAGGTGCCCCACCCTGTAGATGCTCTTCCACCTCACACTGCTGAAAGCTCACATGCACCACGATCTGTGAGAACATCTTCTCATGCTGCTTCACAGGCAGTCAAGTCGTCAGAGAAGTCTTTGGCTCCTGACAGTGGAATGCCCTCAAATGATCCAGCTTTTAATGCATTTGCTGCTGAGTTTGACCACTCTGTCAATCTTGTGGCGGAGAAAAATGAGCAATTGCAAAGTGAAATTGACAAGTTGAGGGTAGATCTGAAGCAAGCTCTTTCGGACAAAGCTGATATGGCTTCAAAGTATGAGAAGTTGACAGCTATTTGCCGCTCCCAAAGACAAGAAATACAAGATCTGAAATTTGCTCTTGGCTCATCTAGTGGCCCAAATGTCTCAGCTGCCAAAGAACAGCAAGCTTCTGTGACCACAGCAACTGGGTCGCCCTTAGGACGATCAGGTTCTCCCTCTTTGTCTGGTCAGCAACAGAGACCACAATCCCAAGGAGGACGGCAAATCCATGATCAGGCATGAACCCGTTCACCCTTTCACTTAGCCCTTCTGGTTTTGCCTGATGCTTGGTGATGAAGCTCCTGATCTGTCACTAATAAAGCAAAGAAAGGTGACAACTGAGAAGCTATTTTAGGCTTTTTCATCATCTGGTCCTTGCTAGGTAGCATGAGGTTTGGTGTGAGTTGCTACACAGAAAGTTTGTTCCCAGTGAAGAAAACTCAGAATTGACAATTCACCCGTTGAAGTGTGGGTGCAAGATCTAATTCCTGAATATATCTTTGACATGACAGGCAAAGGAGAAGCAAAGTGGCACTATATGGGACCTTCAGGAAGGTCTATCTCCGAATGCGGCCAGTCAACAGAAAAATTCATGGCATGCATTTGGAGACCCACCAAACAACCAAGGAGGCCGACCACATGTGCAGAACCAAGGGCTTTCTCCAAGCAATGAACCCACCTACTCATCACCTTCATCCCCTGGAATGATGGTGGATGTGAGAAGAAGAAAACAGCAGCAGTCAACGACTGACAATCTTGGGGGAGGGGATACCTGGAATTTTGTACAGGACAGCTTCTCCCCATCAGGTAGTGAATTTCATGCAGCCAAGGGTCTTAGCCCTCTTGGAGGTGTCTCGACGACTGGTAGTAATGCATCTGCAAATACTGAGAACTGGGCACGACCTGCACCACGAGCACAGCCAGCAGGTTGGGCAGGTTTTTGAGCATTGGTTCTAGGGGCAATCAATCAAATGCTATCAAGCATGGTTGCGGTAATGCAGTTCTTGGGAAGAGGTATAAGCTACAGAGGGCTATCTCTTAAGTTACCACCAATGCAGTGGCTGAGCGATTTCACTGCCTTTCTTGAAAAAAATATTTTGAAACCATAGAACTTCCACTGTAGGTATTGTACTTGACAAGATTCAACTTTTGATTAGCCATCATTGCAGTTTGAAGCCTGCAACCATAATTTTTTGTAGCTCAAGGACAGTCAGCAACATTGTCATTGAACTCTTCACTACAGACTGTTTTAGCCAAGCGCAAAGTTCATGTTAAAACGAGAGGACATATGTCCACAGTGTGTTTGGAGCTTCCTATTTATCAAAGCATCAAAGCATATGTCCATACTGTAGCACTTTCTGCAATTGGGTTGGTATTTTCTTGCTCTGTAGTTCATGGTTATCTACTCTTTTCTCTCTTGGATTTCTCTTGCAGTGATCTCTTGATTGCACAAATTTCACATTTTCCTGGCCAATTTTGTTTTTGTAAATTCCTGCTCTTGCTGGACCCTCTTTCTGCAGAACAGTTTCTCTTCAGAATATTGAAAAAACGAAGATGATGTTGATGCGAACCTGTCAAATTTCATTACAAAGAAAGTGAAACAAGGAAAATAGAAATGGAGAAAAGAAAGCCCATGGATTCTGGGTTAATTAATACGTTACCATATCTGAACTACTTACAACTGAAAATAAAACCCATTGTTCAAGTGCAAATTGCATCTTGGAGATCAGAAGTGAAAATGGGCAGGAAATGCTGTCAATTTTATTGAAGCTCTACTTCAATCTTCAATTTCTTGCTTCAATCTTCTTTTTTCAAGTTCCTACTGGTCCTCTTACTTCAATCTCTTCAATCTCTCAAACCCTAAACCTCTCAACTTCCAGGTAAGAGATTGAAGTAAGAGCATCTATAAAATTTGCAACAAGTGACCACAGACATGGATTGGTGTACCTTGAGCAAATGAAATTTGAAGAAAATGTTCAGAGCAAGTTATTTAAAAGACCCAATGTGCCACACAAATACTGGAGGCATGTATTCTGAACAAAACTGAAAAAGCTAAATTCTTGCCCCAAAGAATTTGTTCAATCTTTTTCTTGCAAGCCACTTTCTAGCAAACTCTGTCTTCCATTCCTTGGTGGAGTCTCAGTACATGCTTCTGTATCTCATATTGAATGACCATTGCTACATCATCTAAGGTCAGAGAGACATCAATTTCAGAATGTTCAACATGTTCAGTCACATTGTGGAGGGGAACTGACACAAGTGCTCTCATGTCCCCTCAATTGTGACTACAAACATTGTGAATGTTGCAATACAGCTAAACTTGCGAATCTGAAAGTAATTTCCAAAGTTCAGACGAGCTGACCTGGGATGGCAGTGTCTTGGGTCCAAAAGTACTTCATGTCTGGCAGGGAGTAATCTACAATTGCCAATTCTTCATGCAGACCCGGAGAAAACTCACACAGAAATAAATTTTGTCAGTAACCATCATGTCAGTTCCAGGCAGAAACCAAGACAAACAAAAAAAGAATGAGGAAAATCATACATGACAATTGTTAGTGCTGTCATGCACACAGTATCAGACCATCACCTTCATCATAAATATGAAGTGATTAGCTGCCACTACTTCCAACTAACTTAATCAGGCTCCCTAATAGGCAGGTTTAGATTTGAATAACATAATAGCCTACACAAAAGTTCAGGCAGCAAATTACATACAATAAGCTCCAATATGCGTCTATTGAATTTCTGGAAGAGATGGGAAGACCGAATTGTGATATTTGCTACCAGTCAAGAGACATAAGTCATTAAAATAGTCAAATTGATCCTCATTTTCAACATGCAACAAGCTTGTGACAGTAAACTTCATTTCACATTGACTTGCCACTGTTGAAGCAACCATATAAGCCAAAGGCATAGATAAAGGCTTACATAGAGGGTAATAATGGTTGGTGCCTCCTGCACCCTGAAAATGTCCTTTACTGGCACATTTACAATGAGTTTTCCACAAGTATCATGCTCACGAGCTGCTTAGTGGACTCTAGCTTTTGGCATAGTTCTTTGTCAAGGGTGGATTGGAGGGCCAGACTGATCCCATCAATGATAGCCTCAAGATCTTCAATCATGGTGATTCCAAATGAGACCCTTGGCCGTCTCTCTAGAGGCAGATTGCAAAGCAACAACTTGCTGCAGACAAGATCTAGTGCACCAGCCACATTCGTGTACTCATGATTATCAAGAGCAGATCTCACAAATTCAATAAACAGCTGCACAAAACCCTTCAGTACTCTTACATCACCTCTATGTAACAAACCAACAATTGTGGTCAAAAAATGTGCATCACTGCAACCAAGTTTTGCTTCCTCAGAAGCAATTGTTCTTGAGTCTCCCAAAATCAGGTCATCTTCAAGAGAATTTTCACTGATAGAATTGGTGTTTCGATCAGATGAAGCATCCAAGGACTGGTAGGCTTCAGAAGCAAGTTGAGATATCCATGGCTGGAAAGCTTGTAATGTCAGCTTTGATTCCTTAGTGTCCACCTCTGATGCCACAGCAATGAGGAGATCTGGAAGCCATTGCCGGATTAATGGCCTGCAAATGATTGCCACTGGAATGGAGCCTGGATTGCAACTTGAGGTTTTTTGGATATTTGACTTCTGTGCTGAAAGGGCATTGAGAAGGCTATGAGCGATCACAGAGCCCATGCCCATAACCCCAGATTTTGCAAAGAGGTATGTGAGTTTAGCAGCATGTGTTGCTGTTGCTTGAACACAAGACTCCATCTCCTTTTCTGAAGATTTGTCGTCCAGAAAAGAGCTTGCATTCACCAGACTCCAACTGGTAGAATCTGCAGCAAATGAGGCAAGCCTTTTCTGAAGCAATGGAGTTTTAATGAGTCCCAGAGCCACAGCATCTGCCATCAATTTTATTACAGATGTGATGATTTTAAAAGTCCGGAGAGCTTTGTACATCCTGATGGCTTTCAAATGGCCATCTGTTGTCCCTGCAATCACCAACGGAATTCAGTAACAGAAACTCCTGCGAAGAAGTATGAGGGACGTGAAATTGACTATATCCATAGCAAAGAGCCAAGACACTGAAAAGTTCAGAAGGCCTAAAAACAAACTCAGTCTTTACTCTAACCAAAAGAGCTTCCAGAGAAGAACACTTACTGGTCCAAAGAAGGAAATAACATCTAGCAGCATGTACAAAACAGTGACAGGAGAACGGCACGTACTTTGGGTGGTGTTGGATGGCAGTTCTGCAAGTGGTTCCTGTTGGTGAGCTCTAGTGTTGCTGGCCACACTATTTTTTGACTTGGCCTTGCTTTTGCTCTTTTTCTTACTAGGAGATGCAATTGGTGCATTTTCCAAGGCTGATGAAAACTTTTCCATCATATGCATGGTCCACTCCATTAGTTCTTCCATCACTGTTTGTGATCTCTCCTGAATAGACACGCAGCTTTTTAGTCAACATAAACTCTTTGACAACAGTAGTAAGATCAGCATCAGTATTCACACTGATGAAAAGAAACATGCTGTGTTAATAAACTACTATGGATTCTCCATACTAGAAAGCATTCCTTGCAGATCCCCTATATTCTGGTGCAAATGTGTGTATTTGCACTGTCAGTCAAATGCCAGCCTTGATTGCAAGTATTTTGAACAGTAAAGCTCCATGGGTCTGATGGTGGTGGTACTGGCTTTCTGAACTCCAATTTCTTCAAAATAAAAATTGGCAATTACCCCACACTTCAGTTCCCAGAAATACCTGCTTTGATAGTATGACTATGCTTTCATAGGATGGATACAATTGAGAAAGACAGGAAAAAGAAAAGAAGGTTTGAAGAACTTACAACTCCTGTGCTACTTGGTGTTGAAGTGGACTTTGAGGACTTCTTACAATTTCGTCTGCTTTTAGGTACTTCTGCAGGTCTAGAAAGGTCGCCATCTTGCTCAAGAGCCAAATATAGAGAAAGCTTTGTGTATGCAGCTATTGGAGTATGGACCATTGTAGGACTACCAATGCCAGCCATGGGGTTCTCAAACACAGCTTTAGCAGCTTTTCTCAAGCATGAAAAAAGCTCTTGTGAAGATGGACTTTCAAGGATGGCCTTCCTGGTCTTATCTTCTGCCAGCAGATTTTCAACCTGTTCTCAGCAAAGAGCAAAGTGATGGTGAGATGATTGGAGGTTTTGCTGACACTTTGATCTACAGTTGTCTGGGACAGGAAAAACCACAGAATCATAGGGGGAACCTTGGTAAATGGAAATATTCAATAGCTGATGTTTGAAGGTCAGAAGTTAGCTTAGGAATTCAGGCTCCAGTTATCAAATTGAAGAGCTTCCAGGAAGGGGAAACAATTCCAGACCAACACAAATTAAAAAGGCAGCTTGAGAAAGAGGAGGAAATACATCATTGACCTAAGCACAGCTGAAAAGCTATTGCAGAAGAGTGATATGTAGGAATGGAAACAGTATATTCACTATGTGCACTATACCAAGGACTATAGAACACACCCTTTAGACAATAGAGCAACAGAATCATGCTAGGAAATCTTCCTAACCTATCTTAGCAGGAGGCGTAGTGCCTAAGATGTATGAGGAAAATATGAATAAGACTGGTGGCATCGGGAACACCTTCAGCATTTAGTAGCAACAATGCAGGGAAGATTTGACTACCTGCCAAGCTGATTCAAAAATGGTGCAATCATGAACTGATTGGTCAGAGCTCACTGTGCTCGAGAGATTTTCTTGCTGTGAAGAAATAGGCATGCCTTTCTTTTCATGCTTGTTCCTTTTCCCCCTCTTTGTGTTGGATGAGCTTGGCATCACCAGAGGCCTCAAACTTGGCTCAGCAGTACTACTTTGCAAAGACACAATGAGGGCTTGTAGAAGGTCATCAAATCCACCCCATAGGAGTACAAGTGCATGCACAGCCCTCACCTCCTGGAAACCAGTTTCTGGAGTTGATGATCTTTCCATAACAACCTGCTTGCAATATTTGACAAGCTTGGACACATCCTAGAAACCACCAGAGAGAACACTATCAGCTTTACAGTTCTCAATTTGAACCCCTGAAATTGTGGCCTCAGTTCAAAGCAGAAAGGGAATCTAATCCATTAAGGCCCAGCCTGAAACTGGTCAGTGACATTGAACTTGATTTCAACTCCATCAGTAAGGCAGATGAGGTTTTTAACTCTAAGCAAGTACACCTAGAGAGACTGTATGCCACTGGCTCTCTTACATGATGAGTCCAGAAGATAAAATCGACTTAAGTACAGATCCTGTATGGCAATTGGAAACCTTGCATTTGCATTGTGCAGAGTTTACCAGTGTTCAACTGTTGAGAGGTACACAGGAGCACAAGAAGAGTTCATAACATTAACAGAAGAGCCACCAAAAGATCAGAAAATAGAAGAAATGTAGAAATTCACCTTACCGTTTTGGGAGATGAGATGGATGCAATCCTCATAATTTTTGAGCGAGCGTCAGCAGAAGGTGCCCACTCAAGAAGTGCTATCAAAACATCACCTGTTAAAACCTCCCCCATAGCTGATTTCAGCTTTTCTTCTGTAACCATAGAATGGCAGAGTGCTCCAAGGGCTCCAAGAACACCCTCTTGTGTCTCTGTTCCATCAACTGCTGCAGAAACAGACAATTCTGAGCTTTTCAGAAGACTCTCCAAAATATCATAGTGTATACTTCTCCATGCCTAACAGTAACAATATTTTCCCTAGTTGCCTGAAGATGACCTCCAAACTGTGAAAACACATGTGCTATCATATCTGGAGGTAGGCTTCTCAAACTCAATTCTGCAGTTACTGTAGGTATGTTGCAGTGGCATATGACAAGGCAGCTGGAATTTTGTTAACTACATTGTGCATTGCCACAGTATATCATGTGTGCTGTTTCCTTAGTTCATTGGTGTTCAAACAAAGAAAAGACTTTATCACCTGTTGAAGAAATAATAACATTGCAGAAGACACCAATAAGCTCCATAAGGGAAGAAGGGGAAGCCCCCTCAGAGAGAGCAAATTTGCAAAACTGGGCCCCAGCTTCTGGGTTCCTCTTAACAAGTGCCAAGCAGCGGAGGCATGCATCTTGCACTTGTATATTTGAAGGAAAATATGATGGCATGAGAAGTCTTGTAATTCGAGTTGCCACAGATGTATGATCAGTTGCTAGCAATTCCAGTAATGACTCCAACTGTGCTGCCTGAGAAGATCAGAGAAAAAACATTTCATGTTTGCATAAAGAAAGACAAACCCAAGCACCATGATATGCAAGCATGCTACAGAATGTTGTGAGGAGTTTGAGCAGAAAACATACGCATAAACACTGCTGATTCCCAATACTATACCATACTGTTGCCAGTTGGAGAGTACAATATCTGATGCTAGAGTAAAGAATCCACCTTTCTGAGCATTCAGCTAAAATTAAATTCTCCACTTTCTCAGAAAAGACAGATAAAGAACCCACCTTATGAAAGGGAAGAGCACGGATCCCCTTGATTGCTAAGAGAAAATCAACAGCAGCCACCCGGACCCGTAGATCAGCATCCTTGAGCAAGCGAGCAAGCTTGGGAAGCAGTGGCCTCAGCACCGCATGAGAAAGAGGATTCTCCAATAAGTAAACCAATCCTTGTAACACAGCTAGTCGTACTGTTGGGCTTGACAAATCCCAGGCCATATCTTCCACAAGTTTGCTCAAATATTTCACCTGTGGAAAGAAGTACTGAAACTTTAACGAAGAATCAATTGGTCTAGAGATGAACATCTCAGCATAGAAATTAGCCCTTGGGTGCTGATTCTCTTTATATTGCCACAAGATTCAAGACTGATAAGAGATGTTCAACTGCACATGACAACTGAAATTCTTGGTTGAAAACTGCAATGGAAGGCAACCCTGGTATCCAATATGAAATGTGATTCATGCAATTATTGTCAGGAAAAGGCACATGATTGGCTAGACTCTGACTAAGTGGTACATTTTACACTAGTTCTTCAGCACTATCATGTAATATGTGCATGACACAACCCCATGCTTCAGCAGCAAGAAAGAAGTAACAGTTTTGGTAGTTTGCTGGAAAGGCTGTACAGCTGCAGATGAGGGAACTATTTCCCAAAAAAGCCGAAGAATGCGGCAAACACCCTCCACTGCCACACTCCGCACTTCAGGGCTCACATCCAGTAATAGCTTTTCAAACAGATTGAATTGCTTCTCCAGCATAGCCTCTTTCTCCTCCTTGCAAGCATCTGGATCTTGCAGAGGAAAAACATCTACCAATAGCAGCAAAGCATTTCGTCGTACATTTGAATTTGCAACCTGTACATCAGAAGGATGTCCTTTCAGGTTGCTTAAGGCTTTCCTTTCAACCATCACTCTTTGATCCAGAGGTAAAAATCATGGCTGCCAAAAGTTAGGGTAAACTTGATGGCCAGACTAATCCACTCTGATTGTGTCTGGAGGACATCCAAACTGCTGCAGCAGATATAGTTTTCGAATTTACATCACTCTTACACACATGCATTCAGTAAATCGGATTTCAGGAAAATGAAACATATACAAAGCCAATCGTAGAGAATTAAGATACTGAACCTGCAAGGCTCGAAATAAGAGTGGCTCATGTAATCTGAACAGCATTGCTTCAACTCCTTTTTCAGTACGCTTACTCACAAACCCATCAAGAACAATGCGAACAGCTGCACTTAATTCCTTCAAAGCCGCATAAAGAGCACACTCAATCAAACTTTGAATTCCAGAATGCTCAATCTCATGCAAACATCCCTCTGTTGCTGTCTTCCATGCCTTGTACAATATTTCTCCATATGCCTCCAGTATTGACCTAAGGTGATGGCAACCAAATTGTTAAGCTAACTTGCAAGTTCCTTTTCTCAACTGGAAAGATGCTTACAGAGCACCCATTTGGTGCTTTGATATCTGACCAATTTGAGGGTTTCAGAAGCCATGAATAAAGGAGTGGATCAAATGTGATGTTTGAAGAACAACCTGCGACTGAAGGGGATTTGAGATTTCACGATGACAATAAGCTCCTTCACAAGCTGCTCACTGAGGCTAAATAAGAAGGCGATGAATCGGCAGCCTTCTGTCACTCGCAAATAGGACGGTGTTATCACCACCTTGATCAGCAACCGCTTTAAATCCTCTATGCTCTCATCCTGCACAAGCCAAAAATTTCTCATTTCTAACCTGATAAGCTCAACCCCTCAGCAGAAAAGCGGGAGGGATTAAAAAAGAGGAAAGAAAGGCACATGAAAGCCAAATACTTGAAGCCAAAAATGGTTACCAGAAGCAGTTCTATCAACGAAGGGGTTGGTAATGAGTGTGAAGATGTGCGCACACAGTGCAGACTGCTGCAAGCAATAATAGGCCTATTGCATGACCATTTCATCTTGAACAGTTTGCAAGAAGTAACAGAATTGCCAACAACTGGCAAAACTAGTGAGAATTGGAAAAATAAAGAGCTTCTCTCTCACCTGGAAATCAAAAAGAGTTAGAGCCTCTCGGAGGCCATAAACCCTCTTCACGTCTGCCTTGCGACCCGAATCCAGTGACTTGTTAAGAAGAAAAGGAAGTGACTGTGATATCAGGGACTGTTTTCCTTCAAGCCCATTATGCCACCATAGCTCACAAAGGCCAGCTATGGAGTCTTGAAGCTTGGAATCCGCCTCTAAAACAATAAGAGAGTCATGCATTCTCAGCAGGCTTGGAAGCAGAACCTCTGAGGAGCAACTCAAAGTACTAGGATTGCAGCTCCCTTGGGTGGTGGTGAGACAAAACTGGAGGAGCATTGCACATCCTCTCAAGATCATAAAACCATCACTGAAGCTTTTGTCTGTCTCCTCAGCAGAATCCTCATGTGATGAGCAACATTCTTTAAGACTAGGTCTGGGATCATCACACTGTGGTGGAACAACTCCTCCTTTCTTCCCTGGGGTCAAATTGAGGCCTGCCAATTTGGAGACCACTTTCTGCCTCTTCCTTCGCTTGGCCAGCGATGGAGTTTTCATCAACGGACTTGCTTGATTCTTGCTCCTCAAGTCCTCTGAACCAGATTCCCATCCTGGGCTTTTTGGGGAGCCTAGAGTTATGATTGGGGAATGTGGGAAGTCTCCAGAAGCATCCACTCCCGCATGTGATGATGATGACTCTTGCAAAAGGTTTGTTGTTTCTGTGGTTTGCTGGAGAATTGCTTCATGAAGCCGAGCAAGAGTACTTTTGCTGAACTTGGTGAGAGCTGACTGCAAGGCAGCTTTTTCCGCCCGCGATCTGAGTTTACCGATACGGGCGAAGAACTTCTCTGACGATTCTTCAAGCTCTTGAAGAACCTTTTGCTCCATGGCCAGCCTCCTCACGCGTTCAATCCAATATCTATCTTGCTCTTGAAAACCACTACAAAACTAGAGGAGGGAGAGAGAGAGAGAGTACTTCACTACTGTAAGCCAGAGAGAGAGAGAGAAAGTGGCGTCCAGGGGAGGAAACAACAAGAATGGCCCCGCCTCTTTCTATCTTTCTTCCTCTCCATCAACCATCACAGACTTGCTGAAATTGCAAAAGAACATCACCTCTTCTGAGCAACTGTCCTGTGTCGTTGAACTCCAGAACCAAACGCTTCCATATTCCATTTATTTTCCTCCTCACGTTCTTCCTTCTCCTTCTTCTCCTTCTTCCACTTTCTGTCGCATTTCATTTCTGGGGAAAAAAACCAAACTCCAACGAAATTGGATTGCTTCTCACAACCCATCAATCTAAACCATTGAGCAAGAACCCAATTTCCTCCCAGGACCGTGTGCAGCGCAATAATCTTCAAAGAGAAACGATTGCGAACGAGCGAGCGAGCACGCGAGCAAAACTCGCGCGACAAAAAACCAAACAAAGCGCGCGGCAAAGCTCTTTAGATTTGAATGCCGACGCCAGGATTTCATCGGTCCCACGTTCATCCATTGTCATCCAATAATTTAGTAAGCTAATTTTTATGTGTATTGCTTATGTAATTATGAATGTATAAATTTATTTATATAGTGACATAGTGTGATTTACATTAATTAGTTTGTGGGTGCACAAATTACACTCTTTTTTTCTCCTTCCCCTTATGAGCTTTCTCATTGAGAGAATGCCCAAAACATAAAATGCAAGTTATGACATGCTTAAAATGGAAATTGTCTAGATGGCTTGCTAATTGCAAAACATGAATTCATAAATGCAAGCTTATGTAGAGCACAACTTTTATTTATAAAAAATCAAACTTCACACATAACAAAACTTATTGAAAACTTGGAGTTTTTATAGAATATTTAAAAACACGATTTGGAAACAAGTTTGCAATATAAATAAGGATGAACATAGCTCTATAAGAATGTCAAACCCCCCACCCCCCTTCACACTAATTTTCTTCCAAAAGAATCTCATCTTTTAAAAAAAATTTCTTGTTTTTTTGTTTTTTTTTCAAAAGCTTTAAGAAAACACTAGATTTTCAACCATAAGAAGTTTTAAAAAAAGAATGATAAGACCTAAGAAAAAACACTCACAAACCCTTTTATCCAAAATAATAAACATGAAATAGAAATTGTCTAAATGGCTTGTTGATTATAAACAAGAACTCCTCATGCAAGCTCCAGGATGGGACTAGGAAGAGTTGATAATCTTCACTCACTCACACAGGTTTGCACACAACCCACACAAAGTGGTTAGTGCATAGTTGGAGCACCCTTGGTGCTAGGACGAGTCACGGGCAACACAGACACATTAGACTCATCACAGCCTGGATTTGGGGAAGCCACCACCTTCCCCCTTATAGTATATTTTGTGGCTGGCCACGGAGCCTACATCCAAATGGCTTTTCTCTCTTTGGATTCTCGAGGGAGAGTCTTGAAATCGCGCCAAATGGAATTCCCGCAACTTTGGAGCCCCATAACTTTGCGAGCAGACCTCGATCGCAATGCGGTCTATAGCAAAGTTGTAGTTCTCGTCGAGAGCTTTCCAACGGTATGTGGCACGCTCCCTGCAGCTAAGTAAATCAGGTCGATTCCCGACATTTTGTGGTCGGGAGTCAAATTGGCAATTTGACTCCCAACCCTTCTTTTGGCCACAACTTGTGTTTCAGATGTTCAAATGAGCAATGCGAGCCCATTTTGGACATCTACGTTCCAAGAGCTTTCCAATGATATAAAGAACGCCATAAGCAATTGAGTTTTGACCCCTACAATTGCTCTTTGAAGTTTCAAAAGTCCACCGGGACTCCATCTCCCAAAGTGGGAGTTGCCTTGGGAGTGTGAGGGTTCACTCCTTCATACTCCCTCACACTTTTTAACACTCTCGGGAGCATGTGATGTGATTTCCGGGCTTCTTCTTGGCCCACACCCTTACAACCTTTTTGCCTTGATTCTCGGGTTTCCTCTTTGCCTTGACTCCCGAGCTTCCTCTTGGCCCGTAACCTTGTAACCCCTTTGCCTTGGTCGCGAGCCCAAAGTTAGGGTTGCGACAATAAACCTAAAATAGAAATTATCCAAATGGCTTGTTGATTACAAAACAAGAACTCCTCATGCAAGTTCATGTAAAACACAAATTTCATTGAAAATAAAAATCAAACTTCACACATAGCAAAACTTATTGAAAGCTCCAAAAAAAACATTCACAAGCCCCTTTACCCAAAATAAAATTAAAAAACTCATATCCCCTTTCCCTCTTCAAAAAGGAAAAAATCCTAAGCCTTTGGGCTGCATGTTACATTTCCTCATTATGTAGTTGCATGTAGTTTTTATTTTCAAAATTGTTGGTCACCTATTTTGGCCTAGGTTATTGGGTGCGGGGTAGCAATTGATTGGGGTTACATAGTATAAATCCTAGCAATAATTCAATTGGTTTTGGGATGTAATTACTATTTATCATTATATTAGGCACGCTTCACACTTGTTGTTATCTCACTATTAAATTAATGTTAAGTGAGGACCATTTTTTCACCAATTCACACCAGCAGTGCTACCTATCTTTGCATCTTTGTTGCCAGCTGATCTGGTAGTAATGTCGTAGTAGGTGGTAAGTAGGTGTTAGAGTGGTGGTAAGATGGTGGTAGGATAGCACCAAATCTTCAGAAAACATAGATTTCTAATTAAAATGCCAAAGATATGTATGTAGCATCTCATAAAAAGGTCCCATAAGTTAGTGTTTGGTAACACCATTCAATGTTCCCTTTGAAAACATATTGATTACAACGTTCTATTCCCAATTTCAATGTTCCCAACTTTTCTTATGTTCCTTATAAGTTTTATAGTGTTGGTCGACTCTCGTGAGCATGCGTTTTGATGCACTCACAACAACATCACAACACCCTTCATTTGCTACATTTGTTTGCATTGCAATAATCCATTCTTTTGCCTCAAATTGTAATAATTGTTAGCTATGTAATGTATGTGATGGATGTAATATTCAGGATCTCTAACAAGAATGAAATCAACCCATAAATGGAGTGGGAAGAAAATTGTAAGTCTGTTAAATCCCTGCATTTTTGAAATTATGTTTGTAATGTTTTTCAAGTTTATAATTTACATTTGTAACCTTTTTTTTTGCAAGTTCTTCACAACCAATTGATGATGTACTTAAAGCAACATGAAAGAAAAACAAGGATAAAAAGTAGTCTTGTTCTTGGGTGGTACCACTAGGAACGTCACACCTTGATTTTCCTGAACTCATCGAACTTTGAAAAATCATAGGAAACATTTAAATGAATATTTTCATTATATTTTTTTGAATACATTTATTAGGTTCCATAGATTTTGAAATCTTAATAATATTTTAAAAATGTGTATTTTGATGTTCCTAATCATTGCATTTAAAAAAGTTTCAGGAACGTAATGCCTGTTTTTTTCCTTGAACTTTTTGGTCAAAAACACAAATTTGGAACATGATTTACGATTTTTTTCCTAAGGTAATTTGAAAATCATTTTATTTTTACTTTTTATTTGACAATTAATATACTATTTAGTCATGAATTTCCAAAGTTGAGGTTGTTGATTTTTTAAAAGGCCATTTTAATTAGGAATATAAAAATTAAAAAATTTCCAATTTTTTAAATTCCCAAATAAACTTCAAGCCATATATTAAATCATGCAATTGATAAACATGAAAAATAATATTTATAATTGTGAAAACATTTAACGAAAAATGGCCTAAAAAAAAATTTGGCTATTTTTGGTTCCTTAACCATTCTTTGAAGTGGTTTTTGGTGGTACCACCCAAGGATGGGTTTGCTTAGAATTTTAAATCAAAATCTGGGATCCAAGTTTAGAAGCCACACTAACCAAATTGGAAGCACGATGAAATCATTGCTCTTATTGCAACCAAAGGAGACGAACACATGGCCAACATCAAAAAAGTTGATGGTTGTGATCAATTTGAGACCATAATGAATAAGTGGAAGAACATATCCAAAGTTGTCATGAAAGTGAGTTGTTTTGAGCACATTAGGAATGGTTTAACTTGCAAAGACAAATGGCATACCATTGTTAGTGATTTCGAGAAAATTTATGATTTCATGCACTACAACAAAAGGTGTCCTTATATGCCAAGTGATTTCATTAGATTTTGAGTGAATTCACTAGTTTTTGTAAATGGGGACTAGTTGGAAAGTAGCAAATTCATTGGTCTAATGAACAAAGACTAGTGAACTGCACTCACATTTTGTAGTAGTGATGACTTACATGGGCAACAACCAAGACTATTGGACAATGGGAATTAGGAAAGAATTGTTGCCCATTTGCCTTGGAACTTTGGACGAAGGATATATGACATTATACATGAATTCCAAGGGAGCAGACCCATCTTTCAACTATAATACATGAAAGACATGATGGATGCGAGAGATGGCAACTACAACCTTACTAGTCATACCCCAAATGAACCAAATGAAATCAATGATGATTTTGCGATGACTATAAAGCTTGGATCAAATCTGCAAATAGACAAAGTTTATCCCAGAAGTACTAGTAATGAGACATGGTGGTACGAACAACCACAAACCACCCATCTCTTAGCTAGTTGTGTCACTTTTGCAGAAGTTCCTAGACAGTAGGAACTCCACCCAACAATCCAAGGAATGCGATAGAGAACATAGTCATCCAAGAAAGCACTATCCCTCTACACATTTTAGGTATTAAGTTTCCTTCAACCCCAACTTCTATTAATAAAGTAGGTTATAGCAGGAAAGGGTTAGCAATTCAAGTGCGATCAATAGAAAATACGAGGATTAAAAGGAAATATTTTATGATGCATAGGACTATGGCTAACGCAATAGAAAGAAGAAACAAAGAATTGATTACATCAATGGAGTGCATACATGCTCAAACCTTGGAGGTGGAAGAGAAGCAGTTTGAATATTTGAAGGAACGTAATAGAAACTTTAGCTATAATCAATTGGACATGGTGTAGGCGTTTACCAATATGACGCAAGTGAAGAACATGGCCTTCATGTAACGAGCTACAATGAATAATACTATCCATGTCAACATTCCAATGCTAGTTGTAGTTGAAGATCACAAATACCAAGCTATGGATGAAGAAACTTGAAAGGAAATTTGAAAGGACAAACATTGTGCAAAGATTGTTTGAAGGATGATATTGATATAGAGTTTAGCATGATCTCACCTAAATTCATGTGTAGGTTTTCAAGAAATTTTTGAAGGACCAATGTATATAGTTAATGTGTTGATTTTATATTTGCCAAGCACTAGTAAACAATTGAGCTAAAAAAAATATGGATAGCTATTAGCATTGTACCAAAATTGAATGGGTAATTAGTTTGTACAATTTTATTTTTTTGAAGAATGATACAAAGTTGAAAGTTAGAATCTTACACAGTTAGGTACCGCTTCTTTGTCTACCAAGGTAATTTGTCAATTCTCTCTTCAAATGTTATCCAAAAATTTCCTCCTTTTCAACTTGTTGATGAACTTGATCTTTTGCATTATTGTTGATTGATTATCACAAGAGTTGTTTGCTTCTAACTCTTTTATGCGAAGGAGACACTTTACGTTCGCTTCGTCTTCAATCTTTAACAAATTACGTAACAAACATCAACAAGTAAAAAATTAGGTAAAAATACAACACTTAATTCAAATTTGTGAAGAAGCTCCTGGAATTTTTTCTTGAGAACGCCAAAAACATTCTCGACAACCGAGCGGTCCCTCTTGTGTTTTTTGTTGTAAAACAACTTGAGAATTGTGTGTCGGCTACCTTCTTTGTACAAGGTCATGATCTAGTTGATTAGTGGATACCTTTTGTCTCCCAGTAAATACAGTGGAGTTCCATCTCCACATCCCATACTTGGATCAAACAATGCATGGTATTGTGTTTGTCAACACAAACCGAACCTTCTTAAAACTCGTGAATCATTCACACTCCTTGGCAAATCAATGCAAGTGTCTATGAATCTTTTGTTGAAATCCACCACAACTTGGGCCACCATGGAATGACCCCCAAACTTATGATAGTAGTTGTTTTCAGGGTACGGGATAAAAGGTTTAGTATAAATCAACAAATGGGTGCCATTAATAACAATGTGCACATTCAACAAATCGCACAACAATTAAAAATCTTCCATCACTTTTTGCATTTTAAGACCTTCTGGCCAAGAGATTAGCTTCCTAAAAGTAAGATTAAATGCAACAACAAATTCATGGAGGATCAAGGATACAATGTATTTCCCAATCGTGAACAACTTGTTGCATATCAGAAAATTGCACTCGTGAGCAAACTTATAAATAACACATGAAACATGGATCTCAATAGGGATGGATCTACAATATTTTATGTTCTACTTCACAAGAGTCGGTTGTAATTTGTCAATGATTTCAAAGACGATGGATTTCGACATTCTAAAATTTTCCACCCATCGATCATCATATTATTCTGTGAAAGAAAATTTTGAAAACCACATTGTACTTCATGGTTGCACCTGGTACCTTAATTCCTTAGACATATGTGCATAGGTACTTGTTAAATTAATGTAGTAATAGAAAAAATATTTGGCAATTTCCATGGCTATGGATGCATTCATGTTGAATTCATATCTTGGACATGGGAATTGTAAATATGATCCACAAGTTGGAACAACATCATAAACCCCATAATGAACATCATTTTTTCTTGAACTTCATCCATGAACTATAAAAATGAAATGTGAAATAAAGAAATAAGGTTTGAAGAAATTATTTGGATTCCATGTTCCATCCTAGGAAAATAATTTGGAATGTTGATGCAACTCAAAACAATGTTTTATCAACAATAAGAGCAACAACAACAAAGCCTTGTCATTCAAGCTCACATTTTCCACAATGTAGCTCTCAATTCCAAAGAAAGAAATTTATTACAAAATATTCAAACAATTTTTCTAAAGTTCAAGCAAGAAAAGGAAATAAAAAACAAAAAAACCAAAAGGGGTGTGCACATACCAATTCAAAAAGCAAGTTGGAGAATCAATGAAGTTCTGTGAGCTTTACACAATAAAAAAATAAAGAAGCTTTGCAAGCTCTACATGGTAAGAAATGGAGAAGTTCCGCAAGCTTTGCATGATGAAAAAAAGAAAAGCTTCACGAGCTTTACACAATAAGAAACAACAACAAAAAAGCTCCGTGAGCTCTACACAACAAAAAACAAAAAAACTCTATAAGTTTTGCACAACAAAAAAAGGAGAAACTTTGTAAGCTTTGCATGGCAAGGGAAAAAAACTCTATGAATTTTGCACAAAAAGAAACATTAATAGAAAGCTTTAAGGGCAGACACAAAAAAACTCCACAAGCTTTGCATAATAAGAAACAATAACAGAAAAGCTCCATGAGCTTTGAATGCAAGACATAGAAAAGTTCCACGAGCTCTACACAACAAGAAACAAAAAAACTCTGCGAGCTCTGCACGACAAGAAAGGGAGAAGCTTCGCAAGCTCTGCACAACAAGGAAAAAAAAAGCTCCATGAATTTTGCACTACAAGAAACATCAACAGAAAACTCTGAAAGCAAGACACGAAAAAACTCCACAAACTTTACACAACAAGAAATAACAATAGAGAGCTCTGAGGGCAAGACATAAAAAAGCTTCATGAACTCTACATAACAAGAAATAGAATCAGAGAGCTTTGAGGGCAAGACATAGAAAAGTTCCATGAGTTTTGCATAGCAAGAAATAGAATAAAAAAGCTTTGAGGGTAAGACACAAAAAAACTTTGTAAGTTGTGCATGAAAATCAACAAATAAATAGTGAGGAGAGAAAATAGTGAAAGGAGAGAGTGAAAGGGGAAGAAAAAATGGGAATGCTAAAAGGGAACAACCTCCAAGGGGAACAACTAGAAAGTTTTCACACCTTTGGGTTATCATGGCTTTTGGTGTGAATGACGAAACCTAGTTGTAGGAATCTTTTTAGAAATTTTTTTAACACTGTAATCATTATTGCAAAATGTGGGTGTAGTTCATTAGTTTTCGTTCAGTAGACTAATGAATTCATTGCTTCTTCATTGGTCCCTGTTCATTACAACCAATGAATTCACTCAAAATCAAGTGAAATTAATTGGTATACAGGGACACCTTTTGTTGTAACGAATGATGTATGAATTCTTCTTTTGTGCTAATTAACACTCATTTTCAATTAACATTAATCTAGTTGTTTTTTTGTCTTGTATTAATAGTTATAAAAGTGTTAAGGACCTTACCATTCATTACACCAAAATGTGTTGTAGTTCATTTTGGGTTTCATTAGATTTTAAATGAATTTGGACATTTTTACCATGCTGAAACTAGTCAACCCCTTAATGAACATGGACTGGTTGCTACGAATAGTGAATTAGTCCACTAGTACTTAATGAAATAAGATTATTTTCAAATGAAATACACATTTATTGAGCCATTTCACTTGCTAGTTAATTAATTAAGTAAGCATGGAAATCAATTAAATATAAATTATTTAATATTATCGATAATTTCATGATTTTTAACCTTAAGTTATTTTTGGCTATTGTAAGTTATTTCATTTTAGGTTATTGTTAATCACTTTTGGTTGCTAAAGGTTATTTCACCTTATGTTATTATTGGTTATTTTACGTTATATTACCATAGGTTATTTGTGGTTATTGTTTTGGTGGCTATTGTTGGTTATTGGTTTGTGATTATTGTTAGTTATTTTATTGATGACTATTGATGCTTATTTTATTAATGGTTACTAATGGTTATTTTAGGTTAAATTATCATAGGCTATTAATGGCTATTGATGATTATTATATTAGTGCATATTAATGGAACTATTTTATTAATGGTTATTAATGATTATTATATTAATGGCTATTAGTGGTTATTATTGACTATTCCATCATAGGCCATTGGCGATGATCTTATTGGTGGTTATTCTATTGGTGGTTATTAATGATTATTGGTGACTATTTTTGGTTATTTAGGTTATATTAATGACTATTTTATTATAAGTTGTTGTTGGATATTCTAGATTATATTATCATAGGCTATTGGTAATTATCTTATTATAGATCATTTTAAATTATTTTTCATAAGCTATTATTGACTATTTTAGATCATTTTACCTTCAATCATTATATTATATTTTAAATTACTTTAAATTATTATACTTAGGATAAAATAATTTATAATAACATAAAATAAAATGACCTTGAATAACTTAAAGTATAATTTGAAATAACCATACACCAACACAACAATGTCATTTGACATCTATTCAAGCTTATTGGTCAAGCCATAAACCTATTTACGTCACATTTAGATTGCCAAACTATGTGCATTGTTTCATTACACCAATGAATTAAACACATGTTCACATCATCTAAACAACAATCCCAATTTTTTAATTTATAAAGGTACATTTTTGCTTAAATGAGCCAAATGTGAAGAAGCATTACTTTGATTACTAACTAATTATCCTAATTACTGCCCCACACCAATGAGACCATTTGTCCCTCTTCATTGTTGTTCTTACCTTTAGGTCCTAATCCACTTGTTTGGGCTCATTTGGGCAAAACTTCTTCATAATTTCTGTTTATATGAGCTTTCTTGTAGTGATCCAATTTCATCACATATTTATAACATCTCAAAGTTTCACAAATCCTATGTTGGGAGAGCTTCTCCACTCGGAGGTGTCTCCCACAGAAAGGATATGCTATCATTGCAGGTTTGATTTTACGTGTGGAAGGTTTTCTGTATACAGAAGGCTTGGGGTTTGTGAATTGATTGGTCTCTGGGGGTTTAGGGTTTGTGTCTCAGGTACTCTAAGTTGGTTTTGATATTGATGAGATTACGGTTTGGAGATTGGAATGACTGTTTGCAGTAGAATCACATTGTGGTTCTCAGATGGGTGCACAGATTCTGATAGACTGAAATGAGGTGGGAAAAAGTGTTTGAATATAGAGGCATCCATCAGCTCTCATTGCATCTGCATCAAGGCATGTGCTGTGTTCGGGTCTAGCCTTGAGAATGCTGCCCTAGAAAGGGCATTCTGACTGATTGCATGTACTGACTAAAGCAAAATTCCACTAATTGTTCCAACTATTGAATTACAGGTTGCAATTGCTATTTCACCCCAAACAGTTTGGTGTCCAAAGATCATGCTCTTAATGTTCTCTGTGTTCTTCCCTGTACAGTGGTTCTAGAAACGTGATAGAAACTCAGCATGCAGATTTTTCTACAAGTGTTTTGGTAGCTGATCACCACCATATCATGGCTGTTGGTCACTGAGCATGCTGATTTCTGTCACTATGGTTCCAACAGTTCCTCCATTCTCATTGTTCTCTGTCAGAATCTCCCTGGGTGTTGATGTGCACTCTGGTAACTGTGCTAATATGTCTCTGGAATGAAATCAGAGCCAGTATTTGCAAGGTTGGTATGGCAATCAAGTTATCATTCACATTCTGTGTTATGTAGGTTTATGACATAAGCTTTTATGTACATCAGTGTAAAGGCTACTTTAGTCTGAATGCAGAATGTTTACATTTAGTGTAGCACCAGTTGCATACATTTCTATTGCACACAAGCAGGATTGTTCTTCTACTATATATATGAGTCTGTGCAGGATCTAAACAGCTCTTCTGTGATTGAGGTCCTCAGCAGGAATGCTATATAGCAACTGACATTTGAGCATTTTATAGTCAGCAGCAGCAAGGAGTGTTAATGGTGAGGAATGTGTTCTCGGTGTTCTGGCTCATTTGAATGCAAAAGATTATTGGACCTGCATGTGTGGTCATTAATACACTGACTGAGTGTCCAATTCTCCATATCAACACCCCTGGACCATGAGGACGATTGCTGGATTCACATCTTGAGAGTGTTTTTATTTTGAATCCATTCATGATTCACCCTGTAATCACTTAGTTTTGGTCATTACAACCGTTTGTCCATTGCAGCTCCTGTGAACAATGAAGTGCAATGAAGAATGGGAAAGGCCATCTTGTCGTGGCAGTGGGAGCATCAGGTTACTTGGGGTTATACATCCTGTGTCCAGAAAAATTGTAAGTTTGTTCTGTGGTTCAGAGTTTTGGTCACATGCACCTGTGAGCATTGCAGGTTAGTCTAGTCATGCGTTTAAATTTTGAGAAAGTTTAGATACCTCTGTGTGCCAACCTCTGTGGGATATTGTTTGAAGATTTCTTTTCTCGGTGTTGATGATTCTTATTGTGTTGAGCTGATGACTTCAACTTCTGTGGTTTTCCTTTCTTGTCATTGCATCATTTCTCTGAGACCCAATTAGCACTTTGTGATGCACAGTGGAAGGAAATGAGAGAGAATGAATGCCATGGCCTTACTGACCCATTTTCTTGCAGGTGAAATTCTAAGACAGAGTATCATATATATGACGGAAATGTAAAAATACCCTAAATATGTTAAAAACCAAATCATACACACAAATTCAAAGCTTTCCTTGTTGCAAATGACAATTAATTTTATGACAAACTAGCAGCAGCTCCTTTCTTGTGGTTAATGAATGTATATTCAATCAAGGTCTCACTCTCTCATAAGAAGTGAAGAACTTACAGTGCTGAAGTCTCAAAATCAGATGCTTTATAAGACACCACATTGTCTAAAAGGAACAAATTCAACCATGGGAAAGATGGAACTTCAACAATGGATTTTTGAATTGAGGAAATATTATGGAGTTACTTTGGGCAAATTCAAGGTACAACTTGAAGTCATGAAATGACTCAGTCACTTTCTAATGGAGCTCTGGGTACATAATGAATTATTAGGGTGCATTCACACTTGATGTTATGTCAGTGTTAAATGAAAATCCAAGTGGCATCCTAGGTGGCACCTAATGTGAAATGGGCCATAGCTCAATGTTAAGTGAATATTAGCTTAACATAAAATTTTCATGGCAACTAGGTTTAAGTCCCAAATGGCTATCATGGTGTTAGAGGAGTCAACCCTAGAATCCCTAACACCAAGTGTGAATGCACCTTATTAATAGTAGAGTTATATATAGTACATGTATGAACATTAGTAGAGTTTCTGCCAAGTAATGTTTTTCCAGGAACTTTTGTTTGTAGAGAAAGTGGTGATCGTCATCGGTAGGTTTAGCCAAATCTGGCTGTAAACCAGATTTGAAATACAAAATCTGAATAGCCATCCTTCTATATTTTTGTTCACACATTGAAAACCAAACACATAAGTTTTACCATTTTTTCTCTCATTTCTGTCTATTGAAAATACCCAAAATCTTTTTTTAATTATTATTTTTTTAAAGAAAAGGGCCAATGAGAGCTGACGGTTATACCTAGACCAGTCAGTAGTAGGTTGCAGGTTATTGCTTATAACCATGACCTCATAGCCAATTGGGTCATCAAGATTCTCACAACAATTAGTTGGTTGTGGTATTGGGTAAGTGTGGAAAATTTCAAATTTGTGCAAGTTCATGTAAGATAGTAATGGGTTTAGGGTATGCCTAAATTAGGGTTTAGGGTATTTCAAATATAGAAGGATCCATGTAGACACCCATAACCCTAAATCATGTGTAAGCACTTCAAAATATAGTTTGTTGTTCTTCACTCTTTAAGCAAACAACTCAATGCCCACTTCCAATGTTTGTAAGTATGATTTCTGAAACTTTTGGTCCTTTTCTAATTGGCCCAGGGAGACTTATAAAAAATTTATGTAAATCTTTGTTAAGTGTAAGAAGACCCATAGAAACCTCTCTAGTAATATATGACTATGAACATGGGCTTAGATCAATCCTCTTCTTAACTTACTTCTGGGGGGGGGCAAAAAAAAACTTATGATGATGGGGTCAAGTTGTATACTATTTAACCCTATATTCTGGTGTGCACATTTGCAAGCTGAGAAATGATTTACATATGACAATGTAGTACAGAAGAAATGAGCATTCCACTATATTAATTCATTATGAAGACAAGTGACAACAACTTCGTGATGTACAAGGATGGGGCTTGAAACTTATATATGGTAAACACTTATATCCATGGATCCAGGTTCTAGATAGAGTGATGTATAGTACTGAGACTCTATATACCTTTTTCGTCTTTAGACAAATGGGTTGCTTGGGCACATGCAAGGTTTACTACTGATGTTTTTCCTCAAAAGTATAAGAACACTTGCTTCATTTCAATGGATCCAAAGTGTTTAGCAACCCATCAAACTTTGTTTAAAACCCAAACAATAAAACACGGGTTTTGAAATTATGGTAGTAGGGGGGGAATCAAGCTTCCATCCCCAATCAATTATGTTCATTCAACATGAGTTCTCTTGCTCTTATGTCTGTAGACTCATTCAACTCTCAATCTCTATATGTATATATTGGTACAAAGATCAGGTTGAGCTTCAACACACGATTTCATGGACATTCTAGACCAGGTGTAAAATTGTATCAATTAATAATTTTAGTGAAGTATTTTGGCCTAGAAATGTACAATGGTTGCAATGCATAACATCGTAAAGTGTATACGGGAACTTGACCTACCTCTTTAAATGTACATAAACCTTGCATGAAATCTAGTTGAAAAATACAACTTTCAAAGGAAAGCTTCAACAAAAAAAATTTCTATATAAAACATTTACATAGTTTACATGAGCTGAATTTAGTGAGACTTAACACCAGTAAAAAAACTCTATTTTTTGACTTGTCTTAGATGATTAAAAGTGTTTTTTCGACTATTTTTGATCAAAAATAATTGCAAAAAACATTTTTAATCACCTAAGACAAATCAAAAAATAGAATTTTTCTACTAGCGTAAGAGCCTCCTCCCTTCTATGAGTATTATTGCAAGGATGAGATCCCCTGGAATGGACCTTAGAGAGTGTAAATAAATACCCAATTCCAGTTTATTTTTAAAAAAATTTGTTACCTCTCTAAGATAACAAAATTGCCTACCCAATAATCTCTTTCTAGCCAACCAACTTAATCTACATGTGTATTTGGGATGAAACTCATCCATGAAACAGTTCCGTCCACGCTAACTGGTGTGTGTGTGTGTGTCTCTCTCTCTCGCTTTCCTTCGTCCCCACTCCCGAGTCTCTATCCCCTTCTCTCCTCCGTCCGCACTCGCGCGGTCTCTATCCCTCTCTCTCCTCCGTCCGCACTGTCTCCCTCCTCTCCCTTCCGTCCGCGCTCTCTCTCCCACTCTCCCTCCCTCGTCTCTGTCCGCCCTTGTTCTCTCTCTCGTCTCCCTCCGTGCTCTCTTCTTTCCTCTCTCTCTCCCTCTCTTTCGTTCGTCCGCTCCCCCTACTCTCCTCAGCACCGGGCGAGGAGAACGTGAGGGCGCTCTTAGCTCCCTCACTTTCTTTTTTCTCTTTACTGTCTTAGCTCTCTTCTTAGGATCAGAGCTCTCCCTCTCTCTCCCGTCTCTCCCACCCACCCCCCTCTCTCTCTCTCGTCTTTGTTGGTGTAATTTCATTATCAGACGGTCGCTACACGCTCTCTCTCCCTCCGTCCCTCTCTCTCTCTCTCTCGTGTTTGCTTTTTCTTTTTCCACTTGTCTCTCTTACGTACTTTATATATTGCTTGCTTTTTTTTCAGGACATCATGGCGTTCGACGAGCTCATCATGTTGGGTGGTGCATGGGTATCCAGCATAGCAGGGGTTTTTCGTAAGCCTGATGCCGTCATGCATAAGCGGCGATCCAAGGAGTCGCTTACTGCTGCTAGAGTGCTTCCTCTGCATCCAAGCTGCCCAGAAGCTGCAGTAAAGGCCGTCAAGCACGGAAGGGAAGTCAAACAACACGAGGAGGACGCTGTGGACGTTGAGCTGCAGACGTGGTTCAAGGCCAATCCACGTTCGAGCTGCCTTTACATGTCTGCAGCAGCAGCCGGAGTTGAGAAGATCTGTTTCAAGGATCGTTTGCTTGCAACTTGCTTGAAGTGTGCGGGTCCTACTTACAATGGCGTTCCCATTTGCCATGCATGTCAGATGTTCGGCTCCCGTGACGACGTCAATGACTACAAGCGTCTTCTAGTCGGACCTGCTGTAGGTTTGTGCGCTGCTGTCAGCAGGGCGCTCGCATGAACGAGCCAGCGCACTGCAACTTCCCGGAGTCCTGCATGTATGTTGCAGTACGACTTCTTGGTGGGTAGGCGTCACCACCACGTTGCATCCTTGAAGCTCCAGATAAATTAAGCTTGAATACATACATATATGCTAGACCTTCCTAGTGTTGTCTAGTATGTGTGTGTGTGTATGTGTGTGTTCCTGTTCCTGAAAGCCATGCATTCCCTGATTCTTGACAGCAGCTGATTTTCCGTGCTAGCTATTGGTACAAGTTCCAAGACTCATGAAGTCCCTTGCAATTGTACTAAATCTAGCTACTCACTTAGAAAGCTGTGCAGGTTGTTAGGGATTTCATGAACCCGATTGGTCATCCCCTTAAAGTTTGTGTGTTCTCTGCTCCTGGACAATCAGTAGGTTTCTTTTAAAATGAACTTTTTTCCCCCACATGAGATCAATCCATCCATGTTATCAATTGCTAGGACTTGGTCTGTGAATCATGCATGACAGGCAGTTTGCTGCAATTGTAATTTGGTTGAACAATATAATTGGACATGTAGCAGAATAGTACTGCAGTTTTTATAACTGGATCATGTTGCAACTTGCATTTGCAGCTGGGTTCATGTTGCATTTGAAGCTGCTGCATCACTCACTCCAGTAAATTTCATTTTTGAAGCGGAATATTATAGACATGTAATTTTTGGAAACTGCATAACTGCTCAATTACTGATCATAGGTAACAATGAAGTTTCATCATGTGTAATTAGCTCAGATGACTGATCTCTCTCCATTCCGTTTTGATCTGGATTTCCATTTTGATCTCTTGCTCTGGAGTCTGCATGACTTGATGTTTATTACTGAAAAAAAAGTGCTGCACATGTCCTCTAGAGCAATATATAATTACTTAGAAGTCAATTATACGTATTACAGGCTCTGAGAGTACTACTCATGAATAAATTCTTATAAACTACTGTCTATTCAACAGTGCTGATCATCATGTAATCTCTGATCATTTTATGTAACATGTTCATAAGGTAATCATTCATGCACAATGTTTATTATACATATATATATATCAGCTCTAATTGTATATGTATACTTATTACATCTTGTTCTCATAGTGATTACCACTTAATAACTAATTGCACTAGAATTGAAACACTAATTGAGATCTGATGAGCAATTACACATACTCTGTGAGCTATCTAGATTTAGTACCATTGTACTAAATCCTTGACATAGTTGTTGAGACTAGGATGAGACTAGGATCAGTCCAATTTTCCCCAGACAGAATATTATAAATTGGGTCCAGGTGATTTTTTAAAAGGATTTTAGAAATCACACACAGTGGAAATCATGAATGCTTGCATTTGCTGAATATGACTTTTAGTCTGAAGTCTATGCACTACACTATATGCTGCATATGCTTGAAACTTCAGTACTGGAAGTTCTGACTTTCTGGTTTGGTTTTTGTAGCCCAAGTTCTAGAGACCCGTTTAGCAATTTAAGATCATTCTGATAAATTTAGAATGGCTAAATTTGGCAATCTTGCTAAAAGAAATTTCCAAATGTCTAAAAATATGTGTGTGTGTGTGTGTGTTTGGTTTCTAGTTGCCACATTTCTACATTTAAAAAAAAAGCATTGCCAGATTTCTACATTTAAAAAAGAAAGCATTGCCAGATTTCTCTATTGGGTTCTAGCATGTAACCAAAAATATGAAGGAATCTTAAACTTTCTTTACTTTCATATTCTGTTTGTAGCCAAATTTGACTAAACTGTATCATGGAATATGATTGCAAGTTCAATTACATCACAAATATGAAAAGCAATAGATTAGACTGCCTTCACTAATATTATATCAGTTTAAAGGTTAATTTGTTGTACCTAAATTTTTCTTTAGGGTTTTTATCTGGATTTAATTAGTAGTGCAGAATTACTGATAATTTGTAGTACCAAAATGTATATACATATATATCCATTTTGAATCTTCTTTTATCATAGACATTTGAGTCTAGTTGTCTCATAGTTGCATTTTGTTCCAGAGTACAGATCTGTCATATCTATCTGCTGGAAGAGTTCATGACTCTTGTTCATGGTTGTGCAAAAACCCTAATTTACAATTCTGATCTATTTAATAGCTCAAGTTTTTTGCTCTTTCAAAGCAGTTGGCCCATTTGAAGGACCGGCTTTTGATTATTTGTGCTAGTAATTTAAGGAGCTAGATTAAGATGCATTAAGCTTGTTGCTAATTTTGTCACATTATTAGTTGATTAAATTTCTGATACAAGAGGTGCACTTGCATTTTTCATTAAAATAATGAGACAATTATTAATTTGTGCTAGATAATAATCTCCATACCCCTTTCCACAATTCCATGTCCACACATGAATCTTAGTAGAAACTAATAATATATATATTCATGGATTTGCCCTGGAGTTGTAGAGAAAGCATTAAGCAACTCCTTTTGAATAGGGCTTGCTTCTAGTGCAAAGATTTTGCTAGAATTGTTATGATCACATAAAAGAGAGTGCCCTTTCCTTTCCTCCATCTCTCATAACTTAAATAGTGGTTATTGTTTTGTAACATGTTTGTTTACACACATTTACTTTAAGTCCTTTTGATGGTAGTTTGATCATCTCTGATGTGATAACTTATTTCATGGCTATTGTTGATTAATATGGATTTTGCATCCTTAATCTTTGAGAAGTCCCATGCCAATCCTTCTACCATCTTTGATTACATCAACAAGCTTGTGCTTGAAGCATTTTTGTAACGTAGTTTACATCAACAAACTTGTGCACATCATTGGTCTTGAAGACTTTCAGGTTCAAGACTTAAGGGCTTATATAGGGGGTTTACATCTCCATATCGTCTCAAAATGCAATTAATTTTTTTCTGTAGGCAAGACATATTCAAATTAACCTCCTTGTGCATGTGCTTATGATATTTCCAAGGCTATATAGCCTTCAGACACTCATATGTCAACTTACACTACTTTATCAAATAGAAGTTGCACACATCTCATGGAGCTTTCAAGACCCCCTTTCAAACAAAGAATAAAACCACAATTCACACAATTTCACTATACAATACAAAAATGGCACATTTCACCTCCATACTCACCATTAAGTAGACCAGGACAAAGCAAATTCTGTGGTCCCGAAAAAAAATTTGGACTACAGAACCAGCAGGAACCAAATCATTGAAGGAAAGAACTAGACCAAACAAGAACGACTCTGCCCCTTCATGGCAAGTTCAAACCAGAAACAGTTAAAATAGGAAATATTCCATGTAGCTCATTGCATGATGGGTGTGCTCTGTTTATGACAAATTCAAATAAGCAACACTTAAAATATGAAATGTTCCATGAAGACTCCCTCTTGGTTTCTCAACCAGTTGGAGAAGTGTATATATAGAAATTCTGAAACCTTCAACTTGTTGCAACTCAGGCCACCCAGCTATAATTTTTGGAAGAACTCCAGTTCACTCAACCCATGTTAAAAATATTGGTTGTAAAAAAATTTCAATCTCCATACAACTCTTCACACAAGTTGAACAAGCCATCAATGAATTCCAGCCCCATCTGGAAGTCCCGGAACTTTCACGACACCAGCAGATGTTACAAGAGGCAAATGGTTGAATGTAGCCAAACCATCTGCATATGGAAAATTCATAAATGGATGTGAGAGATGCAAATCCAGTACCATGCTGTTTTCTTTGGATTTCAAAAAGCACATCACTACAATGACAAACACTGCTTCAAAATTCAGTGCTTCAATCACCTCTGCAGGCAGGGGTCCAGAGAAAGTAAGGAATACCCTTGACAATAAGTAGTGGAACAATTTTCTCCCAAATTTTTGAGCTCAATTGCTTGGCTGGGCTGAAACTTGGACCTTCATTCTGCAGCAGAATAACCAAAGACAGATTAAGTCTTGAAAAGCAACAGAGTGATCAACAACCCAAGCAAATTTTCCTTACAAAACTCAATGGGCTTAGGGTTTAGGGTTTAGGGTTTAGAAACCACCAAAGCACTTAGGTACATGAAAGAAAGCATTCTAATTCATTAGATTGTTAGGTGGACAAGGCTCCAGATTGCCTTTGAAGGATCACATTCCTGGGTTGTGGAATCTCACAATAAAGAAGAAATTGACATGGCATTCAAATATGAATCCAGTGGGCACATCTTTCCATGATCCTGTCAAAATGCCCTACAATGTGCAACTCTATATTCTGTTTCCCACACAATAAAGTACTCACAAATAAGGGAAAAGGACAAGGAGGAACCTCAAGAAAGATGCGGTCTCCAATTGATGCTTCTAGTGGAGGCTCAAGTACCTGGTCCCAAAATCATACACTAATGGACTGTGTGAAGAAGAAAACAAAAGACTACATAACCCAATATAAGAGATCATCTTCAAACACATGAAAGAATTACCATTTTGAGTTTATGTCAGAAGACTGACAGTGATAGGAAAACTGAGCCATGATCATGGGTAGCTAAACAAAATCCAACAGAAAAGGAGAAGACCAAAAAACTTGCAAGAAACCTGGCAATGGGTCAAGGTTGATCTCATAAATTAACCAATGTACTAAGTTTCTGTCACAAGACCAGAATGATGAGAAAACTTAGCCACGAAAGAGAAATGCTAAAAGAGAAGGACAAACCAAAAAACCCAAGACGAAAAAGAAATGCAAAAATAGAGGAGAGAAAAAGGAGAAGGTGAGAAAAGGGAAGACCATAGAGGAGGAAGATAGCCATAGAATAATGCTCTCAAGGGAGGTTAGGATTAAACCCTTAACCTAAACCCTAAAGCGCTAAGCAACTCAAGACAAACATGAGCTGTAGGAATGTCATTCATACAAACAGAATAAGATGAGGTATGAGGGGACATGGGTAAGGGTATGATTGTACCTTGACAATTTCACTCCCATCAGGTGTAGGCACAGAACCAGCCAGAATCATGGCTTCACTGACCTGACCAGCCAACTTGGCAGGTTTCAGATTCAGGATGACACACACTTTCCTTCGCTCTAGTTCATACTCATGCACAAACTTTTTGAGACCTGCTACTACCTGGCCAATCCACCACAAAATCATCAAGTCTTCCATTAGATCTGAAATTATGAGTTGCAGAAAAAGAAAGAAAATGAAGCTCTGAAACTCTCAAGATGACACATATGCTAACAAAAAATTTCTTTCAATGCAAAGGTGGAGCATTGAGGTACTAACTGATATGTGGCATTCCCACAGCAAAATTCATCGTGCACGGAATTCATACAAATTTCACAGACTGGGTAGTGGCTTGCTTCAAGCTATGGACCAAAGGTTTCCAACTCTCAGGATGTACACAACTATTGATATTGGAAAATTCAGTGAACCTTTCTTTTCTTGAGAAACAAAAGAGGATGGATACCTGTCGAGTTTCACCAGGAGCCACCTCCACCTTGCAGACATACAGCTTCTCAGAGATAGGATGATCACTTACAGACAGCACCAAACCTACCTGTTTGTCCACCCCATAATACTCAATCCAAAATTTGTGTAATCCAAAGTCAAAAACCCTAAACCCGTGCTTGTAACCCAAAACATATGCAGTTTTGTACCTGTGAGAATGTACCCTACAGCATGGGGGAGGAACAAGATGATACAAATAATCTGGGGTCTCTTTGCAAACAAACCTGGATGAGAGCCTTATCAAAATTCTCTGAATGCTCGGATTTTGAACTCAATGGTGGCCCAGCAGCAACACCAGCTCCCCCTCCAGGCAATTTCACTGACAAAAAAACACCAATTCCCTTCACAAACTTCTTACAAACACGATTCAACTAAAACAAGTCCTTCATTCAATGGCATGGCAGGAACCTTAGGATAATCAACAAGGTGTTAGAGCATTTCCAACAGTGCTGAGTATGTGATGCTGCAAAAATATTTCTCACATCCAAGTTAAGTTATTTAGTTTTTTCCCACTCCACCCATATAACTCAAACTGGGACTGCAAATAGGTGTGAGACTACTAATAGCAAACCACCTGGACCAATTACTACGATTGGCCAATCAAAAAACAGGGAGCAGTAGTCAGATCATATTTACTACATTATTCTCTGGCAGGTGTTCCACTTTGCTGTGCCTTTTACAAGCCTCAGCAAATTGTGCAAAAATGCTGGGCCAAAACCATTTGGCCGAGTTGAACCAGAATGTTTTGACTTTCCTTCATCCAATTTTCTTTTGCAGCGCCACATACTGAGCACCAGTGGAGCTGCTCTTAGTCCAATGCAGAATCCACAACTGTATCAAATTGTGCCAATATCACATTCAAACTATGCAATTTCAAACAAGCACATTATGCGAGTGACCAATGCGTAATCTACCTACATGGCTTTTTTCGGTCCTTAAAGATATCGGGAATTGGTTTCTTCTCCACATCTGTAGCAGCAGCAGCAGCAGTATCGATGCTTTCCTTGGATTCCACCTTCGCTGTATCTCTTCTTCCCTGCCAGCAAAATTCTGAGTCACAAACGACAAGAACGATCCCAAAAGCCATTCATTTCTGACAAAGAGTGCGAAGAAAAAGAAGAAGAAGATGATGCTGATGATGGGTACGTGAAAAATACCTCCACAACAGGCGGAACTATAACATCAGTAGTAGTAGGAGGAGGAGGAATGGACTGAAGCTTAGCAATCAGCGAATCCAAATGTGCGATCGCCTCATCCAGTGCACTTACTGTTTGCGCCATATCTAATTACACTCTGTAAATTACTTTCCGCAACACTCTAGTGGTTCTCAATTTGTTTTCTTGTCCTCAATTCTCAAGCTGGTTGAAGCTTTGATCAAAACACGCGCACGGACAAACCACCACCGTTCTCTGCAACAACAAGCTCGCTCGCTGCAGTAGAAACCCATTTCTGATGACACAAGAACCTTAAACCCTAACCCTAACCCTAAACTTTTAGGGGTTTTGGGATGCTGCTGTAAAATTCAATCTCCAACCCTCCAACCCGATTGGTGTAACTGCTAATGGAAAATTCACTTCCAACCTACTTACCAACCCCATTAGTGGAACTGGACAGCGTCAACTAGGTGACCAGCAACAGCAAAGGAGATTATCAGACATGACCGAATTGTATATGAGCAATCAGAATATGGGACAGAGAAGAGTGTGAGTTATGACGTTCAGCCAACCAGCAATCAAGAACATGCCAAAATGTATCATGGAGGTACCAAAATGTAAGAAAGCAACAAGATACACGATATAACTGGGGAGCTCTCGTCCAATGGCATGCTGCCTTGTTAGCGTGACACTCTCTACAATTGGTTATGAACAAAATGGTCATCAACATACCATAAAGGATGGATGTGGGTGGACAAAAAATACATTTTTCTATTGAGTTCCAATTCCTATGGTGGTTAGCTCACTTTCTGTTTTCGCTACTTACCCGCTCACAACCCATTACTTGGTACTATACAAGAACCATTTCTGTACCTAGTGATCACCTATTATCCTACCCACTTACCTACCAACTAGACTTATTGTTTACAAAATAGGGTATTGATGAGATGAAACACAACATCAACTTGGTTGGTGTTCATCCACAATCAAGTTGTATGAAGCTTGATTTTGGATGAACCAACTACCTACATACTACCCCTTAGCCCTTACCTACCATTTGTTAACCATCTCTATGAATCTAATTTTCCTTGTAGGCACCTAGTACCCTACTTAACTACCTACCTACAAAACTCATCCTTTACAAGATAAATTACCAAGGTGAAACTTACATCAACTCAATTGGGGTTCATCCTCAATAGTCATACCAAGATTCCAACTACCTATTAAGAACCAACTAGTTGTTATTTATTTACTAGGAGCATATTTAGCCGTGAACGCATAAAGACTCTTGTAACCTAAAGTTAGTGGTGTTGATGGAGGGGTTGGCTATCATTTGTATAAGGGAATTCAAAGTGAAGACCACCCATCCCCCGTCATCATGGCATGCCATCATTATGGGGTCGCATTTTCATGCAACATGTTAGCTTTTGAAATCTTGTTGATGTTCACGCGCTTTGGATTGGTTTTTCCCACTTGTGGATTGTTTGTTGCTTCAAGCTTGTTGAACATCTTGCAGCTTGTTCCTTTGATTTTATTCTTGCGTGAAATTTATTTTGTGATTGAAACTCAATGATGCAAAATCTTTGCATGACTTGATTCTAATATATTTTGTTCTTGATCATTTGTTTTTATGATCTTTGTCTTCTTTGATCACTTTGTGATTGCAACAAAATGGTGCAATGGCGACAAGAATTGCTTGATGGGATTGCCCAAGCATTGGGAGATGAAGTTGCAGCTGATTTTGTGTTTTGTGCTTTGATGTTGTAGGTACCAAATTTGCAACAATAAGCAAGAAGGCAACATGGGAGATCCCTCCCAGGTCATAGTTTAAATGTAACTCAAGAGCGCGAAGTTAGCCATAGCCGAATTGTGTGAGACTATTTTGCAGAACATTTGATCTACAACGATCGACTTTTTTGTCATCAATATCGAATGCGTCCCACATTGTTTCTTTGCATCATGGACATTTGTGCACATGATAATTATTTCGTACAAAAAAGAAATGCATATGGTGTTATTGGATTGAGCTCCATCCAAAAATGCACATGTGCAATGCGCATGTTTGCATATGGCCAAGTTATTGACGCTTGCAATGAGTATTGCAAAATTAGAGAAAACACAACATTCAAATGTTTGCGGCATTTTGTGAAAGCAATCAAGGAAGTTTTTGAACTAGAATTTTTCAAGAAACCCACACGAGTAGATTTGGAAAAGCAATTGAGATTGAATGTAGAGAAAGGCTAGCTAAGCATGTTTGCTTCATTGGATTGTATGCGTTATCATTGGAAAAATTGTTCAGTTGTTTTACAAGGTTCATTCATAGACAAAAATGGGAAGAAGTCGATCATCTTGGAGGCCATAGTTGATCAAAGGTTGTGGATCTAACATGCATATTTTGGATTGCCTAAAAGCAACAACAATTTGAACGTTTTAGATAGGAGTCCTTTGATTCGGGATTTTTTGAAGGGTGCAAGTGTAGACCTCAATTTTAAGGTGAATGGAAATAGACATTTTCATTACTACTTGTTAGTTAATGGAATCTACCTTCGATGATCTTGTTTCGTATCTATGATCGATGAACCACAAGGAGAAAAACACAAACATTTTGCCTAGTTGCAAAAAGCAATTCGCAAAGATGTTGAGCATTGCACATTGGTGTCTTGCAAGCAAAGTGGTAGATTATGGCAAACCCTTGTCAATTGTGGGATTACAATGTGATTGCAAATGTGCCAATGGCATGCATCATATTACACAAGATAGGATTAACCTTTGCAAAATATGTTGAAGGCATAAGTGAGATTGAGAACCAACAAGCACACTATAACTTGAAGAATGATCTAATTGATCACCTCTAGACATTGAAAGGATTGAACCACCATCTTTGATCTTTTATTAATTCACACAAAATTTTGCATATACATTCAACATTGTGTCTTTTTTTTTTCCAAATTTTTGTTATGCAATTTTTTTTGTCAAATCAATGCAATTTGATCATCACATTTTTGCGTTAACTTTGTGATTAATGGTTCATTTACAACAAGTGTGGGACCTTTTGTTGTTTCACTTGTCTGCACTAGTTAGGAAATTTGTGTTGTGCTTGAATATGGGGCAACTTGTAGCAAGTCCAATTCCTCCTACCTTCGAAGACAAAAATGTGCATGTGCCTCTTTTAACTATAGTTGATTATTAGGCATGGAGAATAAGGCCATCATATTCTAGTCTTGTATGATGGTAATTTCTTCCAAATTGGTAATTACCATATTTATAATGGCACACACTTGTGTGCTAATGTTATTATCTTGGCAACTTTGGATGCCTTCTAATATTCTTTTGCTATCTTGCAACTTGGAAGTTGTTTTGATGTTAGAGGCACATCAAAGGTGATGCCAACAGCGTCAAACACCTACACAACATTGTTATTTATGTTGCTACAATCACCTAAATTGGTCTTTCTTTTCATTGGCAATGAAATTTTCTTCATTTTTTTTCACATCTTCGCTCGTGATTGAGGTATGTCTTTCAACACATACCAATCATGAAGGTATGTGAAAGCTTGATGCTTTGGATGCTTTGTTTTGTACAATTTTAAAGCTTTGCAAAACGTATTTTCAAAACGTATCTTTGATTCACAAAACACAAGCACAACAGTGTAGTTTCTAATGAACTTGGCAACATCATGTTTGATGATGCCCCATTTTGTTTCTAATGACCTTGCAAATCCTGGAGTGCAACTAGTGGGACATGATTCATCGAAATAATTTTGCACCCTATTCCAAAACGTTGCAAACTTTTGCCCATTCCTAGTCATTGGGTCTTGTAAAACATGAAGAAATGAACAACAAAGTTGTCACTCTTCATCAACAACAAAAATTTTGCCTTTTTTTGTTTTCAATTGCAACTACAAAACATCATTAGCAACTCCATATACTTCAACGAGGTTCATAAATGTCATTTTATGCACAACAACATCAATAAGCTAGAGTAGCAAGACCTTTCGATCACCTACAAATATGGAGGTGAAATGAACGATTTTTATTGGAACCGCAATGGTTCTTACTTTGCAGGCACAATAGTGGGGTGCGATTTCGAATGTTTTTTGATTGTCATTTATTTCTTACCATTGTCAAAGCATTTAATGTACCCTGGTGGAGATATTTTAAACATCTCCATGCATTTAGATACCTAATATTATCCTACCTAATTCTTGGACTTACTGATTTCCAAGATAGGTTACAAAAGTGAAACCCAACTTCAACTTGAAATCATATTAGGCTTCCAAAGGATATTTCATTTTAGCCATTGAAATTGTGTTTTCCACTTCTTTTCAATGCTCAATTTGCCATGTGACAAACCAAATGTCAAGAATATGTCTTTGATAATCTAAGCACATAAATGGAACTTAAGTTTCAATCAACACAAAATGGAACCCAATTGCCACTCAATTTTGTGTTTGATGATCCAAACATATAATAATGCAACCCAAATTGATCACCCAAGCACTTATACCCAACTTGTCAATGAATTTGTCCATATGATCCTTTAGACTCCGTGATTTTAGGTTTCAAGATATTGCGTAAACTAAAGTTGGGGAATTAAGTTTTTTTACTTTCATATACCCACAAATAGGGTTAAAAACAACCTTACTTAGTTCGTAAGTTTTTTTACCTTATTAATTACCTTAATTGGTTGGAAATTATCAAAGATTTACTTTGTCTTTGTTCTATTCAACTAGTACATATTTGAGGTTTTCTTTTCACAAGAAAGGGTAATTGTTTTGAAAGGGGTAAAAAACCTTAATTGTGAAAAACATAGTATAACATACATGCATTTTCATATTTTGTGATGCATGTAGTTATGATGTGATTTGTCATTTTTAGAACTACCATTTTTCTATTATAAAAATGCTTTGATTATATTTTTTAAATTATTCATTGGTCAAACTCATTCCATTTGTGTTAAATATTTTGATAACATGAAATTTCATGTTTGTTGCAATGCTACAAGTAAATTATTTTTGTTTATTTCAAAATGTGCCACATTTGTGTAATTTAATTTTTTGTACTCTATGTTTACCCTCCAATGTTTTTTAGTTGAAGTTATAATTTGTCCAAACATGAACCCACATGGTAAAATCATCACAGTCTTCTATAATCAAATTCTTTTCCATCACCAAGAAGATGTTGAACGCAATTATATAATTGTCTTTACTTTTTTTTTGTATGTTTTTATAATTTTATTGCCTTTAATATTGATTTTTAACTTCTTGCCATGCTTTGGCACATATTTAGACCATTATAAATTTAATTATAATTTTTTATTTGCATTGAATTATGATGTTTTTCATATATTTATTTAAATTTATAATTTTAGTTCTTGACCAAGAAAAAGAATTCTTGGAAAATTCTTATAAGATTTGGAGCATATTGGATCACAATATTTACGACCATAATGTACAAATGAGAAGAACACTATTGTAAACACTATTGCAAATTTTCATTGGTTCACATCTTTTGCAAACAAAAAAACACCTAATGTTTGACCTTTGTATCATTAAAGCTTAATACTACAAGTTCACATTATACATTCTCTCTTCAAATCTAGAGCCATTACATAAAGGGGAAAATAAGTAAGGTGTCTAAAGTTAATGATTAAGTAAATATGGGTGTCCATTCCATGGAAATAATTGAAGTGCATTATATGGTCACATTCCAAGATCATGATCTATTAATTAATTCAAGTAATTACCAACCTATTAATTGAACTCATTAACAATTATTACTTAAAATATTTAATATGCATGATATGTTTTTCCTAACTTTTTCTAATACTAAGGATTTAAAAAAATCTTATATTAATTATAAATTAGTTTTCAAAAGAAAAATAAACCTATTGTAAATCTAATTAAATTATAATTCTTATCCAACAACTCATATTTGGCAGCTTATATTTTCACTCATGTATTTTTAAAATTTTAAAAAGGGTAACCCCCATGCTTTGAAAACCTTTTTTTACAACATATAACAAAAAGTTGATTTGTAGAAGAAAGGTAGCTCCAAGTCTTATCAATTGTGGAACTTGGATGGTTATAAGTAATAAACACATTGTCAAAATTAAATTATTAAAATGAATTATCTCCTTCACGTGAAGCTTAACACAAAAATTGTAATGGTTTTTTTTCACATTTAAAAAAATCTTCCTTGTAAAATACACACTTCAAAATTCATTGGAATGCTCCACACTAATATTGTGTGGTTATTTGATTTTTTCACATAACTAGTAATTCTTGTTCTTTAAAAAAATTAAAATTAATAACCACCAATTTTGGTTTTTCAAGGAAAAATGAGAACTAAAAAATTGTCAATTAAAGATATTTTAAGAACATCAAAGAATCAATATGCTTTATGAAAGAATCAACAAAAAATCAAAGGTCTAAAAGGTGGCTTTTTGAAATTTTCAAAAAATTTGAAAATAGAAATTTTACCAAAACTAGTTTATTTAAAAATTTAGCAGATTGAATATTTAATATATACCTAGGTTGATAACCAACATGTATTTATAGTTGATTCTAATACCCACACAACACTACTCCACACACAAACTTTTTTTTCCTTTGAAATCACCAATGCAAATCATATGTTACATAACCCACCGAGCTTGTTGGTTTGTTTTTTAAACTACTATGCTTCAAATGCATGCACAATTAATGTTACACCTATGTGAATTTAATATTTTCTCTAGTTGGCATGGTTGTTGCCTCTAATGGCAATGTGGAATTATCAATACTTGAAGAAGAATCACTTTGAATCAATGAAAAACCTTAGATTTTTTACATTATTTTTTGGGCCCAAAATTATTTATTTGAGATAAGTAATGTTGTTTGGTGAAAACTACTAAAATTCCAAATCTTCACATTACTCATTCTTTCTAACATGCATAAAATTAGTCCTTTCAACACTCAAGGAATAAAAATCTTGTTAGTTCTTTTTTACTAGAAGAAAAAACAACAAAACCTAGAACAACCAAATGAAAAAACATTTGGACCCAAAGACTAAAAACACACCTTCATATATTTTCATCACACGTGATGTCATCACATGCACATAGACAAGGAGGGGTTAAAAGAGGGGGGGTTGTTCTCAATGGTGCAAAACAACAACAAAAGTGATGATTTAAACTGATGAGGTTTAAGCAAAATTCAACAATCAAGAAGAAGAGACATGGTGTTCCATCTAACACTTACATCCCATCCAATTTGCTCGTGGCAACTTTGCTAAAACAAACCTATAATAATGTATCAAAACAAGTCATTGCACCACCATAGACCTTCACAAAAACAATATATAATAACAAACCTAAACTCCTTTTATTTTATTATTTTTATCTTTTTTCTTTTTTCTTTTTTTATTCATTCATTTTGTTAACAACTTTATAAAAAAATGTACATTGTGAAAAAAAAAACTTGTTTGAAGGCCTCAAGTTTGTTTTGAAGTGGAATTTGACCAACAGCAATACAAATTTCTTTTCATTCGTTCTAAGGTGGGTTAGGAAGCTTGAATGATTGTTAGGTATGTGCATGTTAATTAGAATTGGTTGTATCTTGCAAATGATGAAGAGATGCAACACATATATGTGTGTATATTTCACAATTCTAGAAACATGAAATAATATGTTTTAAATGCATTTGTTGTAGGGGGAGAAGAGGAAGACAATTATGTTATTATCATCATATATTTTTGCACACATATTTTGGTTTTTTAAATACCTCAAATGGATTTGCAAGAGAGGAGGAAGCGAAGGAAGCTCATGTGATCATATTTTTCATACATTAAAAAATAAAGGTTGAATAATAAAACCATTAAAAAAATGTAATAACAAAGCAAAATGGAGCCATTCAAATATATATATGAACATACAAACATTTTTTTTCTAAAATAGGTTTTGATAAGGTTTTTTATGCTTTCCGTTGAAGTAATTTGGTGACTAGAAATTTAACCTGAAGATTTATTTAAGTGGTCTTTCTTAATGTTTAATAATTAAACATTTAAAAAAAAATTTAAGAAAATTGAGGGATATTAAATGATTTAATTTTTCTATGATGGGAGTCCGAAGTTCTTTAAGGTGGTGGTATACATATGTTTTGTTGATATTAGTTATTATTTTGTTTGATATCCTCGAAATGATGGTCCCAAATCCCAAGGGGGACATTAAATGTCAGAATTTTGCACTATTTACATCAAACAAAATATTGTTTCAGGTATTATGTGGAAAAAAAAATCCCTCCCTAATATTACCTTCATTTTTAATATGCACATATTTAACCCACTTGAAATTTAATTATAGTCTTTTGACTGCATGAACATAAAATCTTGATCTATGTTAGATTTATTTTTGAATTTTGTAAGTATATGATGTTGTGATGATGAATCATTATGTAAGAAATCATAGCTTTTGAAAAGGTTTGATTTGACTAAATTATTTTCATTGACCAAAAGGAATGTTAACAATTTGACTACAAATCTAGGGCATGAAAATACACAAGGTTCTTTTGACTTGTAATTTTGATTAACATGACATTTGTGACCATGTGTCAATTTGGACATTTAGTCACAAGGAGTGAAAAACAAAAATAAATGAATGAAAATGGTCAAGGTTCATTTAAATTGACCATTTCATTTGACGATTAATTAAATCAATCATGCTTACCAATAATTACTTAACCTAGCATACCTTCTTATTACAAAGAAAAATAATATGTATGTAAGTAATAATTATATTATAATTATAATATAATATATAATTAGGTTAAATAGTATAATAATAATATGAAAAATGAAAATAATAATAATAATAAATTTAGGCCTAGTTAGTAGGTCATCAAGGCTAAGTATGTAGGTTAGGCTAGTAACCTCCTATTACCTATTTACATCCAAAATGCCTACCTATTGCTTACCTTTGTACCTATTTATGTATCTAAATTTGGGTTAAATTGACAAAATGTTTCACCATATAATGGAGCCATTATAAAAGAAAATGACTTTTAACACACAAAAAATGTAATTTGACACTAGATAATAGTAAACATATGATAAATAATGATAATTTTTTTGGACATATGTTATCAAAAACTATAATGAAAAATAAACCACTCAAAATGGACATGTCAAAATCAACTTATTCAAACTGACTTTTTGGTCAAGTTGAATAAGGTGAGAAAGTAAAATAAAATAGGGAATCTTTTTGGGTAATTTTCTCCAATAAAAAAATAGTGATTTCTTATAATGAATGATAAAGATGCAATTGAACATTATAAAATCATGTGATGAAACTATTTTTCTTGCATATCATATGTATATAACATATCTTTCATTTAAATAATTGGGAAATGCAATAATAAATACCAATCTAAAATGTAATTTGTTTCAAAATGATTCAATTATCAATGGTGTTAAGGATTTTGTTTCTTCATTTTCATTTCACATTGAACTACACATTTAATTACAAATTCATTTACTAATACTAGTTCACTTATTACCTACTAACAAATAATATTTAAAATTTATAATACATATGTTATATTTTATTGAGGATTAACACATGTTTTATATTAATTATATCTTGGTTTTTAGAATAATTTTTTTAATTATAGAAGTAATTATGTAGTTTTTACCCAACAACCAATATATGAAACTAGATATTTTTCCTCATGTATTTTGTAAATTAAAAAAAAAACCCCTTTGGTTCCAAGTAAATGCACAACAATGACATCCAAAGGCTTAAAGAGAATCTATCTATGAAGCAAGGTAGTTTGTTTGTTTTGTTTTGTACCGATGAGATCCACTGAAGTGGGATGCTTCAGATTGTGTTCTTGGTCTCGTTGGAAAGCTCTCAAGGAGGAGGGGTGCATCGGCTTGGTTCCATGGCGTTTGGACTTATGGTGCAAATTTTCTTGAATATTGAATGATTTCTTCACTGAAAATTAAATTAAATTGTAGCTGAAAATTTCGGAGGAATTGGAATGTGCCTTTGGTGTTGTTGGAAAGATCTTGATGAGCAGGATTTAATGGAA
>Ga0116231_10001398_pt1 | contig 49121 bp, 34 predicted proteins | sample S1TSphgellanicum_2_FD_89695 | JGI IMG/M metagenome (GOLD analysis project Ga0116231, IMG submission 89695) | Host-associated microbial communities from peat moss isolated from Minnesota, USA - S1T2_Fd - Sphagnum magellanicum MG | ecosystem: Host-associated > Plants > Peat moss > Unclassified...
ATATATATATATATATATATATATATATATATATATATATATATATATATATATATATATATATAAACTAAATGTTTTCATGTTTCCAATTCTACCAATCCATTGGCATGTTATGCTATCAATTTGTTGGAATGTGGGGTCAACAAATCATCGAGCATGATGACAAATGTTGAACAAAGATAACATGGAATGGATGCTTAATTCACAAAAGTTTCACAAATTTTTTTAATTATGTTTTTGTGTGTTTAATATTAGGCATTTGAAGCAAACACTTTGACATTTGCATTTGACATGGGGATTTATGCATGATCCCATTGGGTTTGGCTTTCAAAAATAATTTAAATATTTCCAAAATGTGGATTAGTTTTTACCTTGATTAACTAAATTTAAAATACATACCCAATTTCACCCCAAATATGGATATATGATAATGCATACTTGAACCTTACCCATCTATCAAAAACCACAAACTTTTATATAACCAAATTTCTTTTGATGGAAAAAAATAGAGTTAATATATACCCTTATTTGATGGGTAAACCCATTGGGAAAAATAAAATGTATACCCTTTTTCAAGGATATATAAATATATATATATATACCCACACAATCTACGTATCTACTACTAGCCTTGTATCTACCATCAATTGATGAGACCCGGCGGGGTTTGGATGATTCTGGCTCTAGTGAGCATGTGGGTGGCGAGCCTGGCAGGGCGAGGGGCTATTGATCAGGCTCGGTCACATCCTCAAAAGGAGCCAGAATTATCCAACCCCCTGCCCGTTCCCTGAGTTTAAAGTCAGGGAACCCTTGTTTGGAAGGCGGGAAACCATCCGGGCAAGAAAGAAAGAAAGAAAGAAGACATTCAGCTGCTGCCCGAAGACGTTAAATCGGCGACATGTCTTTCTTTATTGCAGGCAGTACACAACTATTGACCCTTTTTTTTTTTCCCTTGTCTGCCCTTGGCCCGATTCATCTTTATGCACTTTTGAATCATCTTATGCATGTGTTTGGTCTGTAATGGACTGACTCGTAAGTGTGTATGGGCCTGGGTTTCTTTTAAGGATTTTGTGACATAACCAGAGTGGTGATCATCGAGAAAATAATTTAGCCAAATTTGGCTACATAATAGATATGAAGGTAGAGATTTTTTTTTTTTTCTTCTATATTCTTGGCTACCTTTCTGGAAGGTATCATAAGACTCTGACACTTTGGAATTTTTTTAAATTCGAAATCTGGCAAATTTGGGCCAATTTTCCCATGGAAAAAGTCCTTTGTATAGGTTTAAATCTTTTTTTTTTTTCAGGTTGATATTTGGCGAAATTTTGCCACTAATAGAAACACTGGTATGGGCAACACCGGGCATAGCTGAAAAAACTGCCCAAAACTTCAAAATGTGGCAAAATTTTCCCTCAAAAACTTTTTTCTACAAAAGAAATGTAACTTTTCCATTAAAATAGACACCTAAGTTGCAATAGAAGACTCCTTTTCTAGTTTTTGGGTGAAAGGTTCTCCAGATCAGCGATTTTTTTGGGCAAAATTTCTCCAAAATGAGAAAATTAAAATTAAAAGACAATATTCTTTTGTAATATTCCATTTTTTGGGGGAAAAAGCACCAAATTTAGAAAAAAATAATCCAAAAAAGAGCCAAACTTTAATCAATGGTATAGGTATTTGATTTCAACTTTTTGCATGTTATAAATAGTTTCCTTTAAAAGAAAAAAAAGAATGCCATGCTTACTCTATCAATATTTGTCTTGTTTTGATTTTTTGATTTATATATAGGTATATGTATTATTTTGGAGGGGGGAGGGGGGGACCCAATTCAAATCTGCCCAATGTAAAAAAGCAATAAGCTTGCACCCACAACTGGTAATGTAAAAAATTAATCTAAAAATAAGTATGTAATATAATATAATATAATAAATTTAAATCACACTAACACATTGAAATAATTTGTCATTTCATCATTTCTTTTTGAGCAGTTTATATACATAACCTTTAGAATCAATCAAGACTAATCAAGAGTGATGGTGATTGGCATCAATGCATCTCCAGTGATGCTCGGTATGTGAACCTGCAAATTACAATTGGATGAAAAAAAGTCAAAACATGCTGATTTGGCTTAGCAAAATGGTTTTGGTCAGAACACTTTTGCACTGTTTGTTTGCCAAGGCTGGTAACGCTACAGCAAAGTCTAAAACCTGCTGTTTTTGGATTGGCTAGATGGTTTGATTGTTCTAGGTGGGTTCCTTCCTATTAGTAGTCTGGCATCTCTTTGCAGTGCCTGTCTTAGTTTTATGGGTGGAGTTGGATAAAAAGCAAATAACTAAACTTGGATGTGAGAAATAATTTTTGCAGGGTCACATACTGAGCACTGCGGGAGATGCACATACTCTTCTTGCTCCAATTTTCTGGAATGAGAAATCTGTCTTGTCTTGTCTAATGCCAAGAGAGGACGACAAAAACTAACTATTCAACCACAAGAAAGTATGCAGAGGGGCATTGGTTCTCGTTCATCTGTTAGATTAGTTGTGATCTCAACGTCAATTTTCATAATGGTACATGTATGAGGGTCAGACACATATTGGTACAACACTGGTTTTTACACTGAAATTGCCCATAAATGATGCAAAATCTACAAACATGTTGCTGCAAACATGATGGTAAATACTTGTGGAAAAAACAACCCATTTATCTATCCCTCCTCACTTCTCCAAATTTTCATCTCTTAGTTAGTGAAAGCATTCAAATTTCAAACTGGTGTGAGCCAGACCCACTTACAAACTGGTTGGTTGGTTGATTGCTTGTTTGTTTGTTTGTTGACCTTCAAGATTTGACAATAGTACTGTACCAACTTGAGGGTTTCTGGTTTCTGGTTTCTTTCAGTGTGTCCAGTTCTCTGATTTCAATGCACTGAAGCTTCACTTCTTCCAACACACAAGTTCTGGGTAAGTTTAGCGGGGTGATGATGCTTCATCACACAGTTGATCTATGGCCATGGTACTACTTATTATTTGCATAAATTGATGAACTCCGCCACCACCACCACCCTTGGCACAAAATTCAAACTAATTTCAAATCCATTGCCAGACACAATGTGATGCATTTCTGAAGTGACAGTATCTTCTTTATCAGATGTAGTCAGTTAGTTGTGTGTGTGATGGAGCTTACCCAAATCTTTCAATGCAATTTCTCCACTGGGTGAGAAATGCTGCAATCATCCCATGTGATCTCCTCTTTGGAAACTGTTCCCATTAGTGGGTTTCATAGCTGAAGAATCTACTAGTGTAGGGTAATGCCCGAGGCTGAGGGCATTACATGGCATCAAAATTAACACATCGTTACTTTTGAATTTTTTTACTATTATACCCGGTGGGTACCAACTGGGTTTCATGGTAAATTTTAAAAAAAAAAGTAATGTGAGCATTTAAAAAAGTGAATATTACTAAAATAACTTGCCCTCCCCTAACACTTAAAAAAATTCTCCCAGGTCATTACGTAACACTAAATCCAACTTATCGAAACCCAATATTGTATATCAGGGTCAGCTTCCACATTGTCAAATTGAATAATTGATTTTTTTCAACAAAACAAAATTCATTTTCAAAATTTTGAAATGATCATTTTTTCATGATTTACAATAGTCTATAATGAGATTGTCATATGAGTAGAGAAATTATTTATATTGTAACTTGTAATAATTATGATGATTTTCAATACCTCAAATTCATATTTTCATAAAAAATCATCTCAATATTTCAAGGATTAAATAATGAGGAAACTAAGGTAAGGTATTTTGCTTCTTTTGTTCTTCTTCTTTTCACTAAATTTTCTATGGTTGCTTGTCATCACCTTTGATGAGGTGTCCCCATTATATTTTGAACTTATCATTAAATAATACAAAGAAAGTCAACTAAATAATTAGGAATTTAAAAAAAATTAAATTTTTTTGGTTCAATGAAAGGGTTATAGTAGTTTGTCATGCCAAAATAGGTTGGCATTTTATTTAGGATAGGGTTATCAATGTTTCTTTTTAACATATGAGATTCATTTTTTTTGTTATGTAATATCATCATTTTGGAACCATTTAAAAGAAATGTGCATTTGGTAATAAACAATTATTTCAACATGTAAACTTGTCAAGGAAGCTTATGGGGGAAGCTTTTTTACATTGGTGTAAAAAAAAGGGTATATAGATTAATGAGTTGAATCTAAATAAGGAGGAAAGCTAAATATAAGAAAAAACTAATTGAACATTTGGCTATTTTTTTTTTGTTATTTTTGTTTGTGATTAAAAATGTTATAAATTTGAACATGTTTTTAGTGTTGTATTTATGGGAGCTTTGATTTTGTGTGTGGAGAGGAGACATGATGGAGATCAATGAGATTAGAGTGCGAATGGTAGGAAAAGGGGGAAGGACTACAACTTGATAATTTGTGGTGAACACAAAATTCGGGGTTTAACATGTGAATGTGCTTATTGATAGAAGTTGTAGAAGTAGATTTCAAGGATTACATGGAGGTTTTTTACATAATGCAATCCTCCTATTTTTATGATGCCAATTTTTTGTAGCATTGTGTGAAAAATGTATGGTTGGGAGATGTGTGCAAACATTGGTCTTGAGAAGGTTCAATAAATTTTGTTATGCAACTAATCATTCTAACTCATTGTATCCTAGGGTTAAACCATTCTTGCATTCCATAAGGAAGAAAAGTTGAGAGATGGAAGGAGCCTAGTTTAATGGTTGATTAAGAGATTTGAAGGAGATGCATCCATTTTAGTTTTCGTGTTTTTGATTCCCACCCCATTTTTGGGTTTTGGACTTTTGAAGTCTTGTTTTTTCTTTTTGGAAAGATAGGAACTAAAGGAACCACTCCCATTTGTTCCATTTGGTCCTTCCTTTCTAAAAGAGGAAAGTTAGGTGTGAAGTGGTACCATGTCAAGATTTGAAATCCTTACCTTAATGTGAGCAAAAGATGAATTGCATGTCACCTATTTCCCATTTTTGTTACAAAACATTTTTTTGGGATAAATATGCAATTCCTTAACAATCATTTCTTTTAGAGATATATGATTAGTTCATGAAAAGATTAGTTGCACACTAAGATCACACAAAGAAAGAAGCCCAAAAGAGGAGGGTGTAACAACCCTTTATATTTAATGAAGGTCATGAAGTACATGACTTGGTTGAAACGCCAACAAACTCCTAAATTATTGTTGTGACACCATATGCCCACAAAGTTTAACCCCACTTTAGGTAGCTTCTTAACCCTTAAATAGTTGGTACCTTTGGAAATTAATTCAAAAGTGGATTAGTCATAATAAGGAATGACAACCTATTTCTTACATCCCCATAGATTATTGTCACCTTGGATACAAATTTGCTACATTTCAAACAATAAAAATAACCACTTTGAAACCAAAGAACCAAATATTAGACCTTTTAAGTTGATCGACATTTGGTGGCATCAAAATTGTGAGTCATAAATAGAGTTTCTTGAAATTTCCATGCATTCATCAAAATTGACATGTCATCTTTATGTGTCACATTGAACTAATGTGGTGTCATTGTTAGTGATAAGATGGAACCTATTGATCATATGCAATTCAAAACATATGGAAATAAATAAAAAATTGTTTTAAAATAAGGGCCGTGAAATTGTCAATTAAATTCATGGTAAGATAATTTTCAATGGACAAAAGGTTGAAAATTCTGATTCTTCCATGAAAATTGTAGAAAAAAAGATCCAATCACAAAATGTTTATGTTTAAGAACATGAAAATCAAGAAGAAATTTTTGTTAGTTTGATTATAATCGTTAAAATAACAAAATGTGGTATTAAGATTTTTGTCCTAATATATGCACTCAAGGACATTAAAAATTATTAAAAAATTGAATAAAAGAATTTTCAATCATAGAAAGAACTTAAACAACAATGAATCCAGAGTGAATACTTAAAACAATGAAATGCAATAATTAACATTGCACATTAAAATATGGTCAAAGTCATATTCAACTTTATCCAACATGTGCATGATTTATTCTAACAAGTTAGGAAAACCCATTGAAGATTAAATTATCAACACCAATAAAAATAATAACATTGATTCAAGTTTTTATTTATTCACAATACACATTTTTTAAAAATCAATTTAGTTTGTGATTCATGTCAATTCATAGTTAGTGACCATTTTGCAAAAACACTAAAAAAATGCATCAAATTGTGAAATTCAAAACAAGATGATTTAATATACATACAAATGAAAACACAATCAAAGGAGCCACCCAAGTGAGTGGACACTTTTTTAAATTATATTTATTCATCTTTGAAAAATCATAAGAAAAACACAATATTTTGGATTATCAATATGTTTTTTCCAAAATAGGCTCAATTACTTGCAAAGTTTAAATGCTAAAAAATTGATGCAAATCACAATTTGTTTTGCATGTTTAAAACATTCAAATATTTAGAATGGACAATTGTTTTTTTCAAACTTTTTTTTTCCTTATTAAATGTCCATTCCTCCTCAAAATTAGAAAGGATCTTAACATTGATGATTGAAAGAGCAAAAGTAATTGAAATTTATGAAATTTATTTTACAACACATTTGAACACATTTGGTTCAAACATATTATTGACCTTGAAAACCATGAATTTTGAGTATGTGGCTTTAAGAAAAGTTATCCATTTTTATGTGATAAAAAAATGAATGCATAATATACATGATATAGGATCAATATATAGTAAAAAAATATTTAAATCTAATATACAATGGTAAATTGTGTATGAAAAATAGAAAAATTAAAACTACAAATTAATGTAGGAATGTCATGTGTCACATGTAATCCTTGGAAAAGGACTTTTATCTTGGTGCCCTTGGCTCCTTTAACCATATTTTTACCCATGCATGTACTTTTAAAACCATGTTTTTTTCATCTTTAGATATATTTTAATTTCAACTCAACAATGTTCTATCAAGGTTTCAACTTGCTCTTTATTATTTTTGTTTTCCTTATGTTTATATGCTTGTACACTTTCTTTTATGTTATGCATTTACATGGTGGGTTTAACATTTTTTTGGTACATGTTAATAAGCCCAAAATGTGGTTGACATTGATCATTAGTCAAATTAAGAATCAAATTGGATAAAATACAAAAACATGTCATTAAATAAGACATAATTCTTGTAGATCAAGGTACACTAAAATATGAGCCACAAAAGTAATCTCAACAATGTAAAGAATGAAAATGAAAACAAAGTTTGAAAGTGCATGCAAAACCTTTTTGGGTGCAAGCATGTTAAAATAGGCAGAAAAAATATCCCAACATTATAAGCTATAACATTTTATTATTGACATAAATGTAAGAAAAATAGATTAAAAACCTTTAAAATTTCATTACGAAACCATCATGAACTCCATTAAATTTATAATATGATGCATACCAAGCTTTAAGAACTTTAATGGAATAAAAATGTGTACTATATATGATTTAAATTAGCTATATCAAATTGTGTTAAATGTTACTTTTACATTAGAAATTGATAAAATATAACAATTAATATGAAAAAGTTGTAAGTAATTAATACATTTTAATGCATTATCAACTTGAAATTACCAAAAATGTTGTGACCCAAACTTTGGGCTCACAATTAAGGTTAGGGCAAGGCAAAAAGGAAACAAGCTAAATACAAGTGAAGGCAAGAAAAAGGTGTCAAACAATAGGGGAACAAAAAGTTATCACCTTTGGGACTTTTAGGATGAATTCATTATAAAAGTTGGGAGTCCCAAACTGTTTTTAATTTCTGGGACAAAAGTGTAAGGGGGGTAAACCTTGTGAAAATCAAAAGTTTTTTATACCATTAAATTTTTTTCAAAACGTAAATATCAAAAATGAACTTGCATTTTAAATTTGGAGTTAAGATCTAGGAGTTGTAACCAAAAGAAAGGCCAAGATATAGGGGTCAAATGACCTTTGATGAAAACATGCAACATGGCATTGGAAATATTTCATTGAAGGTAATATCTTTTTAGTTGGAAGCTCTTCAATTGAAGATATATGAAAAAAATATGAAGTCACAAAACTGCGAGACTCATAACTTGGGAATTTTGACACTACCACTTGGGAGTTTTGAAGTTCTGGAAACAAAAAAACATTTCAATGTAGTTTTCATAACAAGGTCCAAAGTATATTATAGGGGAGGAGAGTCATGGCCTCCTCCCAAATCCATGCCATATGAGTGTAATGAGTCCAAGGCAAGGCCATGACCCAAAGTTGGGTTAATTTCTACTAACCACCTACATTGTTTAGCTTATGTAATGATTCGTTTGTGTAGTGTTTGTGAACTTGTCACATTGTCTTAATCCCCATCTTGAAGCTCACAAACACCCATTTTTGTTTAGTGTGCGGAGTTAAGGAGCATGCCCCAAAATTCTTTTTGCTTTTATAATTATTTTGTTGCTATTTTTCAAAGGTTCATTTGCCAAGCCTTGGGAAGAACTTAAGGGTGTGTCAAAAAATCTAATTGAAATTACATTATTTCATTTACTTGAAACTAATCTAAGACATCTACTTATAGTCACTTGCATGCAACCAAACTAGCAACCAAACTAGCAACCATCCACAAGATATAGCCAAGTTTGGGAATAAACCAAATTTGAAAGTAAAAAACATTAAGAAGCATTTTAATATTTCAGCTACCTACCAAAATATGTTTAGAAATTTAGTTTTAAGAAAAAAATTGAAATCACCTAAATTCTAGGGCCATTTTTTTCACAAATATCCTTTGTATATTCTGTCAAAATCACATTTTCAAATGAAAGAATGTGAAAATGTCTCAAAAAACAATGGTGCCTAATGACATAAAAAAATGAAAAAATATATATTAAAAATCATTGTAGTTCAAATTTAAAAATTGAAATTGCAATCAATGCACAATAATAATCATTAAAGGTCATTGCTATTCTAGCACAATTTTAGCGACTTGTAATTTTCCTTCCCTAGATTACAATGGCAATTTTTTAAAAATGACAATTAGCTTTGGGCAACACATACCTTTTTTTTCACCTACTACCCTCTTCCCCCACCTAAGCCTGTTACTCCCCCATCTTTCCATTTTGACTTCCTTCAACAAAGGATTCAAATATCACTTTATGCACTTAAATATTTATATTCTAGATTGCAAAGATTTGTGACTGAATTTTTTTACAATGTTGAACCTTTGCATGCATTTCAATATTTCCTTATATTTTGTGAAACAAAATTCTAAATTCCAAAATTATTTTGTAAAACCTTCCTAGACCTTTTTTTTCTTCATGTTAAACAAAATTTCCAAAGTTGTATGGTTTATTCCTCTTTGATGCAAGGTCATGGTTTAAGACAAGTAGCAATACCTTTCATACCCAAATAAATACAATGTTATACCTTCTCAATTACCCATTTTAACCTATAGTAATTATTTGTATTGAGTTTTGGTGTATAATTTGTATTTGTTCAAAATCTATTACCATATTGACATTTGATGTTTGGCACAAAATTTCTACTTCACAAAATTTCTACTTGAAAAAAATGGAAACTTTTATTGGTATTTGTTGAAATTGATGAGAATCAAATTCTCAACTTGTGAAATAGATTTTATTGTCTTGGACCCATTGGGATATTATTACAAATAGACAACAAAAGGTGTGTTTTGCACAATTGTTTCTCATATGTTGAAATTTTGAAAAATTAAGCTGACATTGTTTGACCTCATTTTAAAAATAAATAAATATTCAGCAAAAAAATGTTGAACATTAGTTGTAGGTATGGTAGCCAATAACTAATCTTAATAATTTGACAAAGATGCTTAGGAATTATATCTTTTCATCCATGATGCCAACTTCTTTAATTTCATGATTAAAGATAATTATAATCTTTGAACAATCCTAAAGACTTAATGATTATGAAATGGGTGTCATCTATGGTTCCATGCATCCTAGGGAGGTTGCATAGTTTGCGAAAGCAAATGATTACTACCTTGAGTTTGATTGTACATAATAAGAAATATGAACAAGTAGTTCAATACATAATCCTTGTGTTAATTTATATAAATCAGAGGGAATTTTCATTTCTATTAGAATTATAAGCTTTTATTATCCAATGCTACTAGATGGTAGCTTACAAAATGGTCAATAGTTTTTGGAATGTATCTTAAGGCTACCATGTGACAACAAGAAATCAATCAAAAATTTAATTTATATTTTAAAATTAAAATCTTAGCCATTGAATATGCCCCCATGACTATGGTAAATATGACTACAATCATGGAAGATAATTACATTTATGGCATTTGTGACTAGCACCATTTCTATGATTAGTGGCATATATGATGGGGAATTTTGGACTAGGAATTATGTAATCATGTGCAATTGCAAATGGCATAAACGATTACATCATAAACGACTACATTTCATAGTTGTTTATGTAGTCCTAAAAACCACATTTTGGTATAATGGTGGTTTTATTGTATTTTCAAGTTCATTATAGGGCTTGAACCATGTACCATTAATTTCCATAAACGAACCTTTATCACAAGAATGAGTGAAAATGAGGTCGTTAAATGTGTGTAAGATATAAGTTTTACGTTATTAGTTCCAATCGTAGGAATGAAGCCTATATAATTCATCACAATTTGATGGGCATATGATCAACTTGAAATGTAAAGTCACATTCTTCATAAGATCCTATGTTTGCAATCTTTTTCTTTTCTACCCCCCCCCCCCGCCCCCCAAATATTGAAAACTTTAAAACTTTGAGTGTTTATGAATCCTTTCATCTTGATCCATTTCATGAGTTTTGAGAAATTTATAAGGTCCATTCTTTAGCAAGTTATGTTACTTTTTTGGATCTTCTAATTTTCCATGTTTTATTCAAGATGTTTCATGAAAAACTTATAATGTAATTTTATCCATTGTGGTGGATAATAGTATTTTTTTTTTTTCATGAATAGTATACCTAAATGGAGACTAATGCTTTTAAACATAATAAAAACCAATTTTAAAAAACATTTCCACCAACACACTACACCACATGTTTTGGATGAAAATTAGTCAAAATTTGCCCAACAAGCTAAGTAAAATGAGTGTGATATAACATTTTGGCTTAATATGCTAAGGTTGACAAAATCCATTGCATAGTCTAACACCCACTTTTGATTGGCCAAATATATTGCTAGTTTGTTATTCATAAATTCTAACCTTTTATTGTCCTAGGTTCATGTTTATGGGTAGAATGTGAAATTAGTAAATAAATATGGGAGAATTATTCTTGCAAGGCCAAATGTTGAGTTTTGGTGGAATTGCTTTTACAATTAACATATAATGACATTCTGATCAAATAGGACATGGAACAAAAGTGACTTCAAATGGCATGTTTGGATTTACTACATTGATTAATAGTGTTATTTGATATGAAACAATAATTATTATGTTTATGTTGATAAGTTGTTTAATACTATTAGGAACATGGTGCCATCATGGATTTGTATGTTAATTAACAATGTTAGGTGATATGAGTTATCAATCATCATGCTGTTGTTGATTAAACTATATGATAATGTTAAAGTGACGTGGGTTGATGAATGCCATGGACTAAAAACATACATTCATAAATAATGCAAGTTGAATTAGCAAATGTTATGTTGTGTTAACTAAATTATCTAATGACAATAAATGGCACATGCAACAAGTGATATGTTTATGCTAACTAGATTTTATTAGTGTAAATTGACATGTGCAAAATGTTGTGTGTTATTGCTAATGCTACGATTAATCCAATTGATGCAAAATGTCCAAGCAAACCTAATTTTGATTCATAACTTTAATTACCCATGGTGTTTATTGAAAAACATAGATTAATGTGTATACAATAACTTTTTGCCATGTAAGATTTAATGTGCCAATTCTAGGGCACATAAATAATGTAGTAAGCTTATAATTGATTCTTGTTTATAACATCCAATCGTAGGAATAGAATTGCAATATGTGGCACTTAAATATTTATTGACGTTAAAAGGTTTACAAAAATCCTACCTAAAACAAAGCAACACTTCACACCAAACTCAATGCTCATATCCCTACATATACTTGGCTATCAACTTTTGGAGCCACAACATAGTGTATCAACTTATAATTTATTTTATGCACATTGTCAACAAACTTGCTCATGTTTTTAATCCTATGTCAATAAGTGGCCATAAGTTTGATTCAATAAAATTGACATTAATAAAACAACTTGTGGCAGGCAAATGGGAACTATGGGGAAAACATTACAATTGTGTGATAAAACATATGAAATAAAATTATAAAACACACAAAAAATAAATTGGAACATTATTATGAACATGTGAACAAAAAAAACCCTAAATTGATATAATCTTCTAGTATTTGCACAAATGCAATGTAAAATTGAAAATGTTTTAAAATGCACCTAGTTATGTCTTGCATATTAGATATCTGATTTCTAATAATTAATATCAAACTAGCCTATCTAGTATTCTACTTGCAAATTTATTACTCAATTGACCTTCAACTTCAAAAATTGTAACAAATATGTGAAAGGAGAGTGGGTTTGAAAAACCCATAATTATTTCACCCTAATTCCAATTTTCAAAGTCTATCACAAAGATGATTTGCTTTGAAAAATTGAAGAAATATTCAACTCAAGGTAATTTAAGTTCCTTGCTTGAAAATTTAAATTAATATCTCTAAGATTTTAAAACCTCCTCTTTACCCCCTAACCAATATTTAGTAATCATATCTAATTAATTTAGGCATGTAACTATTTTCCAACATGAATCATTACATGTAACAAATAGGCATAATGTGGCACCTAGGAGGTTTAAGGTGCATTTACACCTAAAGATGTAGTTATTACATGATCTACATATCCATCATTGGCTCATAGTCTATGAATGTTTAATTCATGATTATTTGCCTTGTAATTTTGTATTTCCACAAATCAGCGTGTAGTCCCATATCCACATGAGGTTAGGGTTATCAAATATGAAAACAAATAAAATGTAAGGAAAATCTTACCCTAGGTTTGCATTTCATTAAACATCCTTACCTTCCGTAAACTAAAGTTAAACCTTGGGGGGAAAAAAACCTAAGAAATGAATGTTGTGATAGGATGATATGATGCGCTCCTGAGTTCCTTGATAGACTCAAATGTGAGTTTGAAGTGAAACTAATGGAAGAGCAAAGAGTTGGGGCACACTCCATGGCTTGTAACACTTTGGGGGTAGAAGGGCGTGTTGGAATTCCGGGATGGGGTTAGGAAGAATGACAAGCACTTAATCACTCACACGAACCTGCACAAAACCAAACAACGAATTAGTTAATGCATAGTTGAAACAATTTTGGTGCTAGGACGAGCCACGGGCAAATTCGGACTTACAATGATGCGCTCCCAAGTCCCAAGTTAGCCCCAAGTTGGGGCTAGGTTGCTCAAATTGCGGAATTTCTGGGATTCGGGGCACGCTCCCAGCTTCCAGCACTAAAGGGGGTGAGAGGGGCGTGTTGAAAGCTTTGCGATAGACTAGGAAGAGGGACAAGCTTACTCAATTATACGGTCTTGCATCCAAATCCAACCAACAAGTTGGTTAGAACTCATTCTGCACCATTTTGGTGTTGGGACAAGCCACGGGCTACCTTGGATTCATTTGATTCACCACGGCCCGGACTCAAGGGAAGCCACCACCTTCCCCCATATAGTATTTTCTACAGCTCTCCGCCGCACTTGCGTCCAAATGGCTCTTTTTCCCGGGACTCCCAAAGTGGAGTCCCGAAACTGTCCCGATTTGAACTCTCGGGACTTTGGGCGCTCATAACTTCTCACCCTGAATTTGGATCAAGACAAGGTCTGAACCAAAGTTGTAGCTCTCTTCAAGAGCTTTTCAACAATATGTCGCACTTCACCTGCACACATCGAAATCGGGTCAATTCTCGACTTTTAGTGGTCGGGAGTCAAATTGCCAGTTTGACTTTTGGCCCTTCTTTCGACCATAACTTGTGCTGCAGATGTCCAAATGGCTCATGCGAGGCCATTTTGGACATCTACACTTCAAAACCTTTCCAATGGTATAAAAAACACATCAATGCAAGGTGTTTTGACCCCTGCAATCACGCTCTGAGTTCTCAGGAGTCCCGAAGGACTCCCAAGTCCCATTTTCGGGAGTGTGAGTGGCGACTTCACAACTCCCTCAAAGTGGGGTTGCGACATACAAGTTTCACCATGGCTCGGACTTGGGGGAAGCCACCACCTTTCCCCTTATGGTATATTCTGTGCCTCTCCACGAGGCCCACATTCAAATGGCATTTTGTCTCAGGACTCCCAAATGGGAGTCCCAAAATTCTCAAAGTTGGGACTTCCGTGACTTTGGGGCCCCATAACTTTGTTTGCAGACCTCCAATTGAGATGAGGTTTGAAGCAAAGTTATATAACTTGTCGAGAGCTTTCCAACGGTATGTTGCAAGCCACCTACACGCAAGGAAATCGGGTCGATTCCTGACTTTTAATGGTCGGGAGTCAAACTACCAATTTGACTCCCGACTTTTCTTTTGGCCATAACTTGTGTTTCAGGTGTGTCCAAATGGGTTGTGTGAGCCCATTTTAGACATTTAAGTTTTAATAACTTTCCAATGATATAAAAAATTCTTCAATCCAATGGGTTTTGACCCCTATAATTACCCTCTAAAAATTCAAGAGTCCATTGAGACTCCAACTCCCAAAATGGGAGTTCACTTGGGAGTGGAGGGTTCATTACTTCACACTCTTTGCACTCTTGGGAGCATGAAATATGACCCCTGGGTTTCTTTCTTGGCCCGCAACCTTGCAAGTTTTTGCCTTGGTCTTGAGCCCAAGGCTAGGGTTGTGACACAGTAGCTATGTTTCCACCTAATCTTTTAGTTTTATTGTAGGCTATCCCATGAAGGGCATACTACACCCTTGACTATTTGGGGTTGTTATCCTCCATTGTTGCCACCTTCCATTGTTGCAACTATTGTCCAACAATTATTCACAAAGAAAAGAATTAACAATAGAGAGTTTGAGTTTTTTATATCAAAAGACTGTTAAATACATCTTCTTGCAAAACGAAACGAAACAAAACAAAGTGCACAACGTATGCACTTCCTTGGAACATACAAACCTTGCAACATCAAGGTACATCTCCTCTTTTCAATTCCTCTCCTAAGCTTTAAAAACAAAACTAATAAATGGAAAATTAACAAGGTTCCCCACCACCCATAAGCCCACATAGCATTTCGTCCTCTCCTACAAAAAAATGATTAATCCAAATATCCTACCCAAGTTTCCAAATAGTGGGAAATTAGTTGCCAACCATCTTATCTTTAAAATATTATAGTGCCTTCATCCCCTAATAAATAAGAGATAATAAATCTACACTTATCACTAATAACAAATAAATTGTTAAGAAGCCCTCTAGATTAGCTAAGCTAGGGAACTTATCCCTTAATAACTTCACACTAGTTTTGTCACTCACAAGTGAAGGCATTCCTGAAATGTAATTTAGGTTTATCTACACCTTGCCTAAGCCCTTTATTTTGATAATACTTTCACCATGGGGCATTTCCCTGAATTTAATATTATACTTAAGTTCAAGAAGGATTGTCTACCCATTATAAACTTCGTTCATGAAAATATGGTGTACTGGACCAATTTTGGCAAATGCAAAGTTTACACATGAGTACACAAAATTTGCAATCCTTTTGTTAACCCTCTCATAATTTGAAGCCCTATCATTAAATTCATCTTTGAAAGATGAATGTTCATAACTTCCTTTTAAATCATTCAATCACCATGATTTATGACTTTTCTTTCCCTATATAAGTCTATTATAATGATTAAGATCATTATGAACCTTTTCTTTCATTTCATTTCAATTATTTCTTTTTCCAATCATAACTACGTGGGTCACAATCTAAATTCAAGCTTTCCAAAATAAAATCTAACATCATGCCCTCATGTTAATCTTCTTAAGAAAAAGTCAGGGTTTATTAGATGTTCATCAAGTGCCTTAGACCTTACTGAATGAAATCATTGATTTCACACCATCTTTCATATTGATACTACATACATATTGTTCCTAAATAAACTATCCTAATTCTTCATTTTTATTTTTGATGGACTTTCTAGTATATTTTGCTTTAAAGTGCACATGTGAAAAAAAAATTTCGAATTTTGATTTTCACATTTCATTTATAATATGTTTGATCAACTCATGTGATTGAAATTTTCATTTTATTTTTTTCGCATGGGAAACAAAGTCAACATCTTTACAAACTTAAAAGTCCATACATACAATCTAATCAATTCTAATTGCAAAAATGTCTTATGCATTACATTACACATATCAATTACCACATACATTTGAATTGAAACCATAAAAAATTCAGTACAATTATCCTACAGCTTTTGACTATATTCCATCATTTGCAAAAAATAATGACTACAATGTCCATTTTTGTCCAATGCACAATACTTTTAACTTAAGATCATTGATTGGTCTAATCCAATGTTGGGTGGTTATATCAATGGAACCATGATATATAAAGTTTTGATATTAATCTTGGTATGAAAGAACTAATCTACCTAGTAGGGACATGAGGCAATAATCACTTTATACCAATACATGATTGGTATGAATATTTTTAGTTGATTTGATAGGGTAGACGTGCTCATGATTGAACACAAGTCGACAACCAAACACTTATCCATATATTCTTCATTTCTTGCCCTTTAAAGCGATTTCCATGGCTATGGGTGTGCCATGTGGAGGTCTACAATACTTTTTGGAACTTCAAAGGCAATTAAGCAATTAAAAAAATCAAGAAAAGATTGAGCATGTATGTAGAGTAAAATGCTTACTCTATAGACATGTCAACAATACGAAATTCAAAGACATGTCCATGATCCCCATTGACCTTTACAAACCAAGTCCTAAGGTTTGTTCCCATCTTTGTTCTCAAGGCCCTAAATTCATGTTCTCAAAAGAGTTTGCCTCGTTTCTTGTTGAAATTCCCCTTGAAATTATTATCCTTACTCATGGGGGGAAGTAGGATGATGGTATGAACAAAGTATGCAAAAATACCAACTTGCCATAACTAGCATATATATATGTATAATACAAAGAGGATTCACTTCAAGATCTAAAACATCTCCACTAGCATGTTGCACATGTTGTGTATGAAATTGAAAAATTTGCCCAACAAGCTCAATAAAATGATCTTGCCTTAACATGTTTCATTAGTATGTTAAGTTGGCAAAAACCATTGCATAGTTTGACACCTACTATTGATTGGCCAAATATATTGATTGGTGTAGGTGGTTTGTTATTACTAGGTGTTGACCTTTTACAATCTCATTTCATATTTACAGGTGGAGCTTGGGAAATAATAAATAAGTAATTTCAAATGTGTGAATAATTGTTATAGGGCCAAATGCCAAGTGTGGGTGGAGTTATTCTTTGAGTTTTCACACCCTCCTTCATTGTCCTCCTTGTGAATTTAAACTTTACTATAGATAAAGTATAGTTTATTATCTCAATCTCACACCTCAATTGGCTAGATGGCTCGTTATTACAACTTGAAAGAAAAAGGTAGTGAATACCAATGTTGTGAGGGTATTTGGTTTGCGATGTTAAATCTAGGGGTTTGGGTTCTTGTGACCTAGACCTAAACTAACACCTTTTGTAAGAACCAACATAAGAACCAAATCATGGAATTAACCTTTTGCTAGAATCAGAACTGAAACCAAAACTATGAAAAAACATTATTGAATATAGGTTCAAGTTCTTTAGCTAGGCAAGTTGAATTTAAAAAATAAAAATAAAAATTAGAGTAAAATTTATAGTTGAATATTAATTTTAATTAATTGTTGAACTCCATACTTGAATAGACCCATGTTTTGATTTTATGTGAAACTTTATACTTAAAAATATTTAGCATTGAAGAGTGTGTAGTGTGTACATGGAACCATATTACTTTTTGAACCATGACCAAAGGTTCTTGAACTTGAAAAAATATGCTAGAACTAGAATTGAGGGGTTTTTGAAATTGGAAGGCCCAAGCTCAAATCTGCCCTGAAAAACCTCCAAGAAAATATAAACTATCAAAACCAGGATTAGAGATTTTCTTAAAAAGGAAGAATTGCACAACACTATTGAATACCATTTGCAGTCAAGATTGCAACCTACCACTTTAGCTATTGACATACCTACTTATGAGGTTGATAAGAACAACAAGGCTACAATGCATAACATCCCTGCTCAGAACCAATAAATGATTGCCAATGTGAACAAACTTTCTTCAAACCTCGACTATGTATATGAAATGTGTTGAATTCATGTTGGAATGATGGTGATGTATTTCGTGAGTCGATTTCTTCTCTTTTCAAGTTTATTTAATTTTAACCCACTTAGAGCTCTCTTAGGATAAGATATTTTGGCACCTCTTCTAAAACACAAAGAATATGATTTTATCCAAAAATAAACCAATATAGTTGGCATTCAATTTATGGGTTTGAGATCTACAACTAAAGTGAAGAGTTTCCAAAAATTGTCATTTCAAAGTTTGAATTACAATTCCACATTGGAAACTCCAAAAAGTTTATGTTCAGTGAAATTTTTGGTCTTGTTTTAACTTTCTTGAGTTTGTCATTTAAAATTATATCGAAGTTTTTATTTTCAGTAATCTTTAATACCCAATTTTCAGATGCAGAACTTACACCCAAGATACTTTGTTTTTAAAATTTCTGATGCATTTTTTCAACTGAATCTTAATGGTCTGTTTAATTTTTAAAATGTGATGATACCATTTCATTGATTTTTCAATTTTAAAATATTATGATTAGATGTGACTTCTACAACTATGAATATTAGATCTAGCAATGATGATGATGATGACCACTCTAATTTGTGATAATTCTTCATAAAGTAAATCATATGAACCAACAATCTAGACCAACATGCTTTTTACATTATAGTGTGAAAAAAACATGGTGGGGAGCATAGCATGTGATCCACAAATTTTGACTCCACCATGTGTTTTGCTTTTTGGAATGATGATGTCAATCCAACACAAAAATCGATAGTACATATACAACAAATCCAATGCTAGATCCAATTCTAGATCTATTTAGAGGTATTGAATTCATGCTTTTCATATATATATATGTATGTTAGTGTGAATAATCATATTTCAATAGATGACATGTAGACTTGATCTAGACAACATGTATGAACATTTAGAGTTCTATGGTAAATTGATTCTCTTAAACTACCAATGTTGACAAAAAGCTCATGAGAATTTTGGAAAACCAAATAATTTCAACTTTAGTATATAGGTATGATGAAATGATATCCATTATTTGCACACTTTCATAAACACATGTGCAAATCGTGATCTACCTATGTGATATGTATCTTATATACCACAAAGCAAAAGAATACCAGAAAAAAACGAAAGTAGCATGAAAATAATGAAAATTCACTACAAAACAACTCAATGGTACTACCAGTATGATGTCAACAAGGTGATTTATGGAGTTTCTGAACCCAATATGTGCAATGGTATGTTCCAATGCTTGATAACCTGCAAGTAAGGTAACTAATACCCGACTGCATAACTGGGTTCACAACTGAGGTTTTCTGGTAGTAGACCAACACTCGAATTGATGCCAACCTTGAACTTTCATCTTATTGTCGGCATTTGCCGCTTAGGACATAATGGATATCAGATGTGGGTTGGTTTTTGGCAATGGCAAAAAGGACTATTGTCTTTTTCTTGAAAACTTTTTTCTTTCAATTTCTTTGGACTTGTTATGAAAGATTTAGCGAGATCATCCTGAGAGCATATAGCCCTGAAAAGTGCGAGGATTCGCCATTTGGAAACTGGATGACGATCGCCCTGAAAATCTGCATGATGTCTCGCTTATCAAGGTCTATGTCCAATAGCATGGAATACATTGGAATCCCATCACATATTATGGGAAGGACAATAAATTCTATTATGTTTTGAAAATTGATCACACCCAAAACACAAGCTGGGATGATGATGATGATGATGAACAATTGCCCAGAGAACCCCATCATGTTGTTCATCAAGGTCTTCACCCTATAGCACAGAATGTACTGGAATAACAATCACATGATTATGAACTACTACTACTACTACTACTACTACTGTCATATATGTAATAATCATTCTTTTGCCATCAGAAAATCCCTTGCATTTACAATATTGCAGATAGACAAGATGGTGAGGAAGGACTTGATGTTATGAACATTGCATGGCCTTTTGCTGCTGTTGAGACAGTGACTGAACTGATGGATTGTAGATTGGATTCCTGAAAAGAGATAGTATAGCAGGAATCAAAACATGCCTACAAATGAGACTTGTGGGCAGATCTTAGTAATTTCATTGCCCACTAGGCTACCCACCAGCTTTGTACCTCAAAAAAGTTGGCTACTACCTAGTTGGATGGTCTGGTTTTTGAGACTTGGATTGATACCATTGTTGATACCAGGCATGAACATCATCATGTCTGGTATCAACAGATGTTTGTTGGAGAACCTTGGATTCCTGAACTCCTGTAAAACTCCAGCAATAGAGAGAGACACCCATGTTCCCCTGAGTAAAAAAATTGGTGAGGAACATCTGAATGAGTGCAAATTCTCTGTTCAGCCAATGAAGCTCTGCTACATGGCACCCAGGAGACTTGGTCTGTTGATGTTATGGGTATTTTTTGTTTGTTTGTTTGTTTGTGAGAAGTGGAAAGCAATGAGTTGGTATCCACCCACATGCCACTTCACTAAAGCAAAAGGTTCTGACACTATTTAGATGGCACACCTTTGAAGCAAAGGTGGTGACACTTTTTAAATAATAATATAAATAAATAAATAATTAATTAATTAAATAACTAAATAAATAAATTTTTATTGTTGATGTAGGTGGTGAACTGCAGCCTTGGGTGATCCAGCACCCACTTTGGAACCATGGTAAAAATCTCAAAATCTATTTAAATTATTTCTAAATATTAGAAATATTCCATGCTTAGACTAAATCAAGGTCTTTGAGTTCAAATCTAACATTTTTGGGGTTTTAATATGGCCATTAAGAGACCTCACTATAAATAAATAAAAAAGATGAAGGTACCAATGTGAGTGCTAGTTCACCTTGGTTGTGAATTGCATATTCTCTTAACATGTGGTTAACATGGACGATGGTGGTGTTCATTATCCTAACTTTTGCATGTTTCTCCTCCTTTTGAAAGAAAAAAAAAAACCAAAAACACTCATCACTAAAAAAAAAAATTGTGTGTGTGTTTGTTTTGAGGGGGTGGAAAACAATTGTAATCTTTTATAGTTTTATAATGGGAGTGAAAAGTTTTACTTTGAGAGTTTTCAAAGGTTAAGAACTTTCTTGAGATATGTACCAATAAAGAGGCTCATTGCAATAAAAAAAATTCTAAAACTTTGGAAGCACCACCCCCCAACTAAACAACACAAAAAAACACAATAATACACTACCAATTTATCTTATTGGAATGTCTATGCACACCACCACACCAAGTTCATTACGTTGAGCTTCTCCAGCCACACCCCTTATTTGGGCATCTATCAAATATTTTTACCATTTTCAACACATGTACTGTTAAATACATTTCCTCCCTCACCCAAAAGCAACCCCCCCCCCCCAAAAGAAAAAATACATTAAATGAGAGATTATTAAAATAATTTAATCATTATGGTTGGCAAATCAATAACAATCATTTTTCTTTTATTGATAGTAAGAAAATATTATTCTTTATTTTATTTTCATAATTTATCCAAAATGTATTGGACAAGGCATTTTACTACTCTACCCCCCCTCACCCGGACATGCTCTTAGTTGAGAACTAATTATAAGTTTTTTGTCACATTCAAAGCATTTATTTGCAGGAGGATGATGCGAGTTGACAAGCTCCCAAGAAAGCCAATTGGGGTTGGATGGGACCCTTTGTCCTCACTTTGAAATCTCTCTCAAGCATGAGCTCTAATTGTCGATCTCTTTGGCAAGTTTGGCCATCTGTGTGCTTCGAGCTTTGTTATTTATATACACACAGGTCAACAACAACAACAGGTATGCCAAATATGTGGCCTAGTTTTGGTGGGTTCGTCTGTAATTGGAAACTTTTGTGAAGATGGAAGTGTGTGACAATAAGTGCTGATTGACTTTCAGACAAATGAATCCACACAAGTTTGCATGTTCCAGAGCAATCCACGTACATGGGTGCTTAGCATTACAACATGGAGTCCACAATAGTCCACATAGGTCAGCATCCCGTTAGAAGAAGCACCTCTTTCAATACCACAAGAGCTTCTTGTCTACTCATAGTAGTAGTAATGAGGCAGATATCACCTGTACAAACATACTACTAGCTTTGATGTGCTTTTTTAAGCACATAGTAAACGGGAACATAAAACCTATTGATTGTTCTTCAGCTTCTGGTGGTACGGGTTGTAGAGCTTGAGCTTGGGTTGTAACTAAAGCTTTTTGGTTTCAGGCAACATCTTGGACTACTTGGCTTCCACCATTGCAGAAACATGGTTGGTACTAATTGAAACATGTAGGTTATATGCTAAAAATTGTGCTTGGGTTTTAACTAAAGCTTTTGGTTTCAGGCAACATCTTGGACTACTTGGCTTCCACCATTGCAGAAACATGGTTGGTACGAATTGAAACATGTAGGTTATATGCTAAAAATTGTGTTTGCTTTTTGGTACATAGATTCGAGACTTAGGTTTTGTTGCCATTTGTGTGCAAATATAACGTTTTAAACCAAATATATCTTTAAACCATTGAGATTCACGCCTGGTGTATGCTTTATATACACCACCAAGTGGTCATTGAAAACTGGATCCAGCACGGTGGAGTCCTTCTCACCTGCATAAATAATGGATCATGCTAAGAATGTCATGTAAATAAGGCACTTTGTTTGATCTGGGACAAAGGTTTTGAGAAAAGTGTTGTTGACTATTTTGATGAAAATTTGTGAACATTCATAGTAATTGAAAATGGTTTTTTTTTTTCCCAAATTCCCTTCTCTACCACCTTGGCTCATGACACATGTGTGAGGTATATACCCTCTACTATGGTTTCATCTAACCCCAATGTATTATATAATATTATCCTAGTTTGACATTTGAGCATAGTTGCATATCCATCCATCCACTTTCTACCTCATCCAAAATAGTGTGGAAATAGTTTCCCCATTTTCACATTCATAGACATGAAATTTTGATGAGGGCGAGGATCAATTAGATGTCACCATATGGGTCAATTGATCACTATGAGGAGCCAGTTCCAGTAGTTACCTTACCCTATGGTCAGTTTTGTCATTAAATAATCCTCAAAATAGTGAAATGAAATTTTGTGAAAAATATGAAGTTGTTGTCATGTTGAAAATCATCATAATGATTATTTCTACATTCTGAATAATTTCACTATTCATATCGCAATATTATGAATATGATTTCAAACCCAAAATAATAAAAATTCATTTATAATAATAATAATAATAATAATTTGTTTTGTCAATGTGGAAACTGACCCTAGGCTATGGTAGTCAAGAATATAGAAGGATCCCTTTTTTAAGATTAAATGTTTATATGGGGTGTGTAGCATTTTCTTCTCGATGATTGCCCACTTTGGTTACATCATGTTATCTCTAGGTGGAATGGAATTCAACTCTAATGTATTTATGGGGTTAACTAAGGCAGTTCTCGTCACAAGGTCTGAATTTTGGGATGGTCAAAATTCCAAAGCTTGCATAGGGGACCAAAGGAGGTTCAAGCTTCTACTTATCTAGATTGGAGATTTAACCTAATTTTTAGGTTTTAACATTAGGTGACACTTGAGGGCGGGGTAGGAACATCACCCAAAAGTTGCATAGGTATGGTATAATATAATGTGAATTTGTTCAAAATGACAACATTTTTTTTCAAGAGCTTTAGATAGCTGGGGACTTTGTTTTTATTTGTGAAAAACAAGATGATATGGAGCATGGACACATAGTTTATTTCTTTAATATTTAATGTGTAAAATCAATGTGAGGTTTTGAAATTAGATTAGGATCACTAGAAGACAATTATATATCCTTAGAGTAACTTGAGAATGTTAATAATGCTGCTCTAACAAAGAAAGACTAGTTTTTATGTATGTCAAAAGTATGAACTTTTTGACCTATTGGGTGGTGAAGATGTGAAGATGCACAAGTTTAATAAACCAAGGTCTTCAACAAGTCCACTTAAACGTTGTGAAATCTAGTTGAAGGGTATATACAAGTTTGACAATCTGATGCCCTTAGAGCATCTCCATGAAACCACAAGTACACTAGTACCGAAGTACCTTGCCCATTTCAACACATGTCCGTCGAATAATTAATTAATTTTGAAAAATTCATTTCAACAAATGAAATATTCCTAAGTATTCATTATAATCCTTCACAATACTTTTTGACTTGGAAGAAATAATTTTAAAAAAATTTCAACATTTCTGAAAATAATATAATTAGTGTCAAATTGGCCAAGGTACTAGTACCCAACAACTGGAAGTGTTTTTTTTTAAAGTAAAAAATTGACAGAATGTTCTTGCAAGAAAGAGTTGAATGTTAAGTGTGGGTTTTCTCTAACTCTCTTGACTTAGGAGTTAGTGTATGTGAATTATGGAATTTTTAAAATATATATTTTCTTGGGGAAACAAATGGAAGAAATTTGTTGCAAAGAAGACAAACAAAGGGGAAACCAACCCAGCAGGAGCCACACCTCATAGCCAGCCACACCTCATAGCCAGACAAAGCTACACTTTCTAGGTATCTGGGAAGATCACTACTACACTCTCCCATCATCTCTATCACAAAGGGCATCGTATGGGCACCCTGTCAAGCTCTCTCAATATCCTTAGCCATTCCAGTCTATCATAGTCCTCCCCTAGGTAGGTCACTTCCATTTTATTTCAAATTGCATGCAAAAAAAATTAAAAATTAAATTGTAACTTTTGAATACAAAAAATTAAAAATTAAAAAAGACACAGGGTGCCCATAATTCATTATGAGAATATATCAAAAATATATCATTATTTCATAGCATTTTTTTAAAAAAAGACCTTTTTAAAAAGGAATTAGGTGCTTCTAAAATATACAAAGACTGACCTCCCCATGAGTCCTCCGAGCCTCCCCATATACACCTAGCAAGTTTCATGTTGGATCGTTTATAATTATTCAAACATAGATTATTCCTTTCCAACGTGATTTGTATCAAAATTGTGACCCTCTTTCCATAGAGTCTGGACATAGCTTAATTGTATATTTTTCTTGGGTAGCCTTAAGATGAAAAGGCAATGCTTGATTTGCAACCCCTTTTGTTGTTTTTTTTATGTTGGAGGGGAACGAAAAGTAAGGGGTTAATACTTTATAGCATGTGTGGAGTCTATATCAATGCTAAAAATGGTCAAAATAACATTGTAAATACAATGTAAGCAAGATACATTGTATTGCACAAGTCATATGGTAGGGTTAAACAAATGTTTTTTGTTTTTAAACTTATCAATAAAAGGTAAATGTATTAAAGCTTTACATTTGAAAATTGAGAAGTTGAATTATTAGTTTAAATGAATAAAAAACTTTATGAAATTTTTTATATTTCATCATATAACTCAATATCAAAATCCTTCAAAATTGTCATCCTTTGTATCAATGGCATCATGTTACATTCCATGTAAAAAAAATCCCTCAATTAAACATTTCAATAAATATGTTGAGTCTATAATCATGTAATATGGACTATGATATAATTTTTGTAACATATTGAAAGTCCAATATATTATGATAACTCAAAATTCATTAATGAGATTCTTACAACGTGATCACATCATATAAAATATTATTATTTTTTGTGTATTTTTCACATCATATTCATTATGTTTTTATTCCATGGCCATTAATTAACAATCCAACAAGTTGTGACGTGATTAGGGAGTATATTTTAATGTGCTATCACCCCAAAGGGGTATCTCAATCAGTGTATAAAAATAAATGCCCAAGTTTGTCCATGTTTTGTGCACTATTTTGCACTACCAAAATTTGTGTAAAATGATCTTTACCATGTTTAGGTTCCACGAGGTGCATTTAACCTAAATATTTGAATCCATTTTCATTCTCCATTTATTGACAACTATCATTTTGTGCCACAAGGATCAAATGAATCTTGTGTCTTTCTTTTCTCTTTATTTTAGCCAAAAATATAAGTTTGAAATCTTGAGGAAGGAGTGAGTGGTTCCCATTTTTCAAGTATGCTTTTAGTTAATGTCCTTTAGTCTTTGATCAACTTTCTACTTTTATTAGTTATGTATGTCATGAAAGTCCTTTTAAAATTTCATTCCTAGTAGTTTTGATCAAAATCAAAGTAAATGAAGGCATTGTAGAAAAACAAGAAAGTCAATATTTGGGGTTCAATTTCAATATCCATCACCTACACCTTGGATTATTATGCATGTTGGTTGACATTGTAAAGCCTTTGAAAGCTTTCCTAGCTTAAACATTGAAACCTCTCTAGGGAATTCTGAAGTTTTAATGTGGTGCTCACATTTCATCATGAATTTTTTAATTGTACCAAAAATCACAATCGATTATACATTATTATTTTGCTCAAACAAACCTAGCCAAACATTTGGAGTTGTGCGTCTTTTCAATTGTTGCAACCTTTGTGGTCTAACATTTTGGTATGTTTTCCTCAACCCTTTGCCAAATGCATAATTCTCAATCATTAAAATTGACTTTAATTTTGTTGTTTCCCATTGAATGAACTCTTTTCAATTGTGGTCTTATAGGTCTATTATGTTCTTGAGCCCATTCCTATGAAGCTTCTACACTCTCAAAATTGAAATTTCAAAGTCACTTCCTTTAAACCCTATAGCCCATTAGATGCCCACTTTGTTAATAAAATGTACTAAAAACATGAGGGAAAAAATTAGTTTTTTCACCATTACCTTCCAAGTTCTACCCCATATCTTGGAGCTCTTGGTTGAAGTGGGCCGTGAACAAAGGCCCATTGAATATCAAACATCCATCTTTTATACCTTGAGGGCATATTTAAATCTAGCTTATACTAAACATAATTTTCAAATTGGATTGTCTATGTTTAATGGATACATAACCAATTTTTAAAACCATGGCTTCTTCAAAGTTTGTGATGTTTAAACACCCTATACTTTTAGGCGCATGTACATTTTCCCATTACACCTTTGTCTTTGTGGCATGTTCACTACCTCCCCATAATAATTTTTGTAATATAACCTTACATTTTCTAATAGCCTTTTTAGATCATCCCTAGACATTTGTGAAAAAACACAAGGATGATGCCAACATTGGATTAACAATGAGGAATTTACACACTAGGGGAAGGTGGATTAACGATCAATATTTGAAATTTTCTTTAATTGCTCAATTGTGAACTCATTTACATCTTTAGTTTCCACATTCATTCCAAAGGGAGTGCCTAGGAGTTTGGAAATTCTTTTTTTGAAGTCCATTTCCATGTGAATATGTTAGGGTGTAGTTTTGCCTTATTCCCATATGAATATTGAAAAATGTGGTGATGCTTGCATTGAAGCACATCACTACCTTTGCAATATGTAATAATAATTTAACAAGGTTTAAGAATTCTATGGGCACTCCTAACTTCTCCCTAGCTTCAAATATAAAAATTTAACTAATCTTATCATACATTTTAGCAAAGTCTAGCTTGACACACACCAAGGGTTGATTTGACTTTTTTGCCCAATTGAAGGTTTCATTGATTAAATGCAGATGATCAAGAATGAATCATAATAATAGGGTAGTAGTTTGATTGCTATCTATAATTTTCATCAATTGAGGTTGAAGCTTTAATTATAAAATTTTGGTCATGATTTTGTAAGCTACATTTAGCAATGTTATTGAACATTAGTTCTCTAAATTTTACTTGACCCCAACTTTGAAGATTAGAATGATAAGTCCAAAGTTGACCCCATCTAATAGCTTCCCCTCCTCCATAACTATCTCAACCATCTAATTATGGAATGTTGTTCCAATTAGATTTTAGAAGCACATGTAAAATTCAACAAGGACACCATTTGGGCTTGGGGCCTCTTCCTTGGCTAATGCTTTTGTTGCTCCTAGGTACAAGTTTTTATTTTGTGATGGGCATGGTTAGTGTTTCTTTCATTTTACTTGTGAGTTTTATTGGGATTGAGTGTAAGATGATGGTCTTCAACTTTTTAAAACTTCATACATTTCCATTGGAACCTTATAAAAATTGTCATCAAAATTCATGCAAATTTGTTCCATGGCCTTTTGTTCAATGACATTTTGCCCCTTCTAATTAGGTTTTAAATTGTAATCAAAATTTTATTAGGATTCTTTTTAACTACATCAGAAAAATTCTTCAACATGGTGTTGTCATTTGTTTTCCACATGATCAAAGTGCTTAGATTCTTCTTATGGTTGACTTGATGATTTCAATTTTTTTACTATTTTCTTGATGATATTTATTTATTGTTAAGTGTGAATGTTGTTCATCAAATTTTATAAATATTCTTGGGTCAACTCAAGTTCAATTTTAAGGGCCATTTTTAATAAGTTGCAAAATGAAAACAACAAATTGCAATAAAAAGTTGAATTGTGACATGAAACCAAAAATTGCAAAAAAATGACAAGCAATTATTTTCACCATCTTGCCATGTCCATTTTTGACAAACCATAAGGCCATGAGTTGAAACAAGCTACAAAATGAAAACAACAATTGTGGCAAAAAGTTGAATTGTGAGGTGAAACTAAGTTGCAAGAAAATGGCAAGCAATTATTGTCACCACCTTGTGATGTCTTGTGATGTCCATTTTAGTGATGAATCACAAGACCAAAAGAAAATAGTTGCAAAATGAACACAACAATTGTAGCAAACTAGGTGGGACCTACATAGGTTGGGTTTTTTCCCCTCCTTTTTTGCTACCCCTAATCCCACCTCTCATGGGCTTGTACTTACCCACTTTTAGTTTCAAACCTTTATCCATGTTGCCATTTCTCTTGTTTTTGTTGAGCTCCTCCACCATCACCATTATTGAACTTTTTTTTAAAAACCGTGTGTAAGTCAAGACATTTGAGGAATGTGAGGCCATCATCATCTTCATCTTGATCATCCTTTTCAAGTATGTCTTGATTGTTTTGGTCTTCATGGTTGTTTTTTGTTTTTTTGTCCAAGTTTATTTAATGCAACACAATTGCAATGTTTTTGTAAGATCGTGGAACCAATAGCCTAACTACTATCATGAAAAAAGGGCTACCACGTAAAAACTAAATAAAGATGATGGAAACACATCTGAGAAGAGATTCCATTCTGGAAAACATTTTTGCTTTTAGCCTAGAAACTTAAAAGGATTTTTAAAAAAAATTGTTTATGAAAATCATAATAAACATGAAGGGGTTGGAAGGCAGCCACCTTTTAGTCCTTGGATAGTAATTCAATTACACACAACTCCATCTTGGACCTTATGCCTTCACATTTATAATTAATATTTTCATGTTTGCAACCATTGCCTTTCATTAGCTGCCTTCATACAACAACCACCATCCCACCTTAAATATTCCAAAATACATTTCCTAAATTAAAAAGTGAAGAAAACTAATTAAGTAGTTTGAGAACCTTATTCTACATCAAATTAATAGTAAATATTTTCTTTTGCATCCAAGAAATTAATAGAAAATATCATTGAATTATGAACCAAAATCCATTATATTTATTTTTCACATGTTGAACTTTCTTTTCCCATTTCACACACACACACACACACACACACACACACCAATTTTACTAAAATCACACATAAAATGAAAGTAGAATGATTAAGAATGAAAGAATGAAGGAATGAACTCAAGAAATAATAATGAACCAAAAGTGGTTCCCCATCACACATGGGTTTTTATTATCTTCCCAAATTTCCTCACCTTATTTTAATTTTTTTCACATATCCTAATTAGTGACAAACTACCTTATTTTCTAGAAATTAATTATTTTAGTGGCTTCATCCCATAGTAAATAAATGATAGTAAATATGAACCTACCATTACTAACTACATAATTAATAAGAGACCTTCTTGGCTAACTACACTAATAGATTTACCCACTAAATTTATTTTATTTATTACAATTTTAGTCCAAAATTACCTTATGATTATTCCATCTTGAAGGCAATTTATTATATTGATAATACTACTATCACCTAACATTTTCATTCCAAAATTAACCTTTGATTATTTTGCCATGTGATGAAAATTACCATTAGTTAACAATGTGTTTTGGTAGATTATGTTCAAATCTTGTAGTGAAACATTGTTGTGCATTTTTTTTCTTTTTTTAGGTTGCCATTAAAGTTTGCATTGTAAGAAGGTTGCATCCATTTTTTTGTATTTGTGAAGCTTGTGCTTGAAACTTACAATACAACATTTTTTTTTTGGGGATTTTTGGGTGGGTTGCACTCCAAGCTTGTAATGCACAGTTTTGCATTATTTTTTTTATGGTTTTTATGGTAACTTGTAGTTGAAGTTTGTTGCACTACATTGTTGCACTATCTTTTTTTAGCTTGTGCTTGAAGCTTGTAATGCAACATTATTATTATTATTTTCCTTGGTAATTTAAAATGACAACGAAAATAGAGATATACAATCAACAAAATAGATATTAACATCTTTGATTAAAATCAATGTTTCCTTTCGAATCACAATGTGAATTAAAAGCAACAACCAATGTAAAAAGGACATCATACATAGCTACATATTCACCATATCAAGGTTTAAGTCTTCATCTATATAGAGAATTAATTTGCTGTTATTAGAAGTTGCAACAAGGTATTGTATCAAAGAGAACTATACAATTATGGCATTAAAACCTCCTCAAGAGCAACAAGACAACTCGTTGCCTAATAGTGTATTAGACATTGGTTAAGATTTGTATTGGCCAAAATAAAATTTTCTTAGCTTTGATGAGAACCCATGAATGCAAGAGTGTAAAATATAAGTTTAGATCATGAATGTTTCAATACAAAATTGTGTTGATAAGAGAAAATTGATTCTTCTTATTTTCATGAGTAATTATGGGGAATCATCTTCACATAATTTATCTTTCATAACTCTTCCTTGGAAGTTAGTCACTAGCATATTTAAAATCATATTTTAAAACATATCACTAACCATTCATGCCATTACATAATTTCAAATTACCATTTTAATGTAATCTATGCCATAATAAACACCACATCTTGTACATTGTAATGGATGAAATCACAAATTTTACCTTAGACACATGTCATGAGCCTAGTGAAAACACATTAAGGTGAACCAGAATGGGTAATTGAAAGTCCATTTTTAGAGTCCATGCACAATGCATTTTCTAGTAGAAACATTTAAATGATGTTCAAATTAACATTTGTTTTCCATGTTCAAATTCAAATCACCTTAATTTACACATTTTCAAAACACCTTTATAAATATGGGTTTTGGAAAAAAAAATTGCATATCTAAATGACTTTGTCATTCTAAGGTGTCCATTCATGATTGGGGTACCAAAAAATAATGTTTAAGTTTTTAAGGATTGCAAAATGACAACTTTGGATTTTTGTTTATCTTACGTTATTATACTTGTAATGAATTTTTGTATGCCAATAGATAAAATGATGTCTTGGTAAATTAATAAAAATAATTTGGATATTATGTAAATGTCATTTTAAGTCTTATAAATTAACTATATCAAGTGACTAAATTTCACTTTAAAAAAAAAGGAATGCATAAAATCATATAATTAATTTCAAACTTTTTATACAACAAAAACATGCCCCCTTCTATGAAAGTACATGTTCATTGGATGAACTTGATGAAAAACCAAATCATATAAAAATGTCATAGTTTTGAAATTTTGAAGGAAAGGGTTACAAGGCAAATGACTCATTTTTTTAACCATTTGACAAAAAAATTATGTTCAATGAGTTCAAAATGTTTAGCTTTAGGTGTAGGTCATGTGCAAGAAATAATCATGCTAAAAAACATGTTTGGATCTCCATTGAAACTCATTTTGGGATTTTTTTGAGATTTTTTGCGTTTTTGGCTATAAACAAAAATATTCTTACACAATTATGTATGAATGTGAAAACTCACCATTATCACATGAATTATCTTAAATTGGACTAATCAAATTTTCTCACTTAAATTTGTTTCAAGTAAATGTTATTGCAAAAAATAGCCCCATAAAAGTCATGGAATCCTTTTTCCCTTTTTGGTACCCCAATTGTGAATGAACCCTAAAACCTTTATTTGGATTTCTAAAAAGAATGAGAAACTTTTTGTTACTTGATTTTTTCATTTTAAATGCTGTAAGTTTCCAAAGCATTTTAACATTATGTGATAACTATTTATACTACATTTTGCGATACCAACTTCTTCAATTGAGTTAGAAATTAGATCTTCTTCATAGTTTTCAAATTGTAATGTTTTTAATACTTCTATTCTTGTTAATGAAGTACCAATTGTTGACGCACCATTGTGCTATGAAGGCTAAGGAAGTTGTAACATTTTTTTTACATTTCCATGATCCTTTTATTTTGCATATTGTTAATGTTGTCTAATGAAGCTTTGGGGATAAGTTTCATTTCCCACAACCCTTCAAAATGAATGTGTGTAAGGTTGTAGGTAGGTATTTCATAACAAATAGTTGGTTTATTGAATTTTTAAATATATGAAGTGAAGATTGGGAATGCATTCTTAACGAATGTGATTTAAAAAAATCCCCATGTCTAGTGACAAAGATACACCTACTATCTAAGACTTTAAATTAGTTAGTGTAACAAATGCAACTATTGCAATTTTTTATAAATTCTTTAAGCATGAGAGTGTATGTGGGTATTGCTAACTCAATAAGTTGATTCATACAATAAGGTAAAATTGCAATACTCGCATCAATTGGCACTAACATTACTCGAAGGGTAGGTAAATAAATAAGTTTGAGGTGGGAAGGCAAGATAATATTGACTTGATGTTCTTGTAATATTTTCATTGATATTTGAGCATCACATAATTAATGGATAGGTTAAACTAGTACTTAACTATTGTTATTGCAACATTTTTATTAGTTGACATCAACCATCAACATCATGTAATTGGTGGGTAGGTAGGTAGATGCAAGTAGGTTGTTTGAGGTAGATAGGTAAGCCAAAGAGAAGAGAATTTAAAATAATAAGCGAAGGGAAAAACTAAGTTTTTTTTTTAGGTAGGTAGGTAAACAAGTGGGGGGAATAGTAAAACTCCTGATGTAGGTAAGTAGGCATAAACATGTACTAAAGGTGGTGGGGGTGTTGTTAGTTGGTAGGTAGGGGAAAGATGGGCAATAGGTAGGTAGGTGTGGTCAGAGTTGAAAGAAAAAAAGTTTTAAAGAAAAAACAGTGAAAAGAGAAAGGAAGGGCTGAGCCAGGAAAAAAGAAAAGAAAAAGAAAAAGTATCTAGCTGTGGGTGGTAGCTAATGGATAGGAACCAATGAAAAAAAAACTGGGCATCCAATCACCATCCATCCATCCATCCATCCATCCAGATTGGTGCACTGGTGGGTGCTTGTTCACAAGCGACTCATGTATGTGTGTAACTATTGCTTGACTTGTTTCTTTTGTGAACTAGACAAAGGCCACAAATGTACTGACATGTGCAAAATGTGTAAAAAACCTAAACCCTAGGGTTTAGGGTTTAGGGTAAATTGGCTAGAATTGGTTTCAAGGGGGCAGGGAACAACCAATTTTTTTTTTTCTGAGAGCTTTTGTTTTTGGGAAAGCATTGGGCACAAAATTCCAGTGTATTAATTTGCAAGTCATGTTTACCAAGTGTAAAAATTTCACTGGAAAACAAGACACCCACAATAGGTAGGGAGGGAGGGAGGGAGGGGTGGGCTGTTTTTGTTTTCAAGAAATCTCATACTGGGTTGCCCTTTTTCTGGTCATACCCGGTAGATACCCGCCGGATATCAGGGGACCTGGGAAGGAGAGAGGGAATTAAAAAAAAAAACCCCAACCTTTTAGTTTTCTTTTTCTTTTTTTTTCCCACACACATTTTTTCTGTGCTTTTATGTTGGGTAACACCCTTGGAGCAGGGCGTTTCCAAATAACCCATTAATAAGTAATTTGCCTAAGGGTAATAAGAGTTATGACCTTTTCAAGGGGGGTGGGGGAGGGCAGGGGAGGGGAGGGGAGGGGGAACTAATTTTAGGTTCTATTTCTCATGTTATGTTAAGAAGGTGTTGGCCTATTTATAGTTATGGGGATATCAATGTTCACCCCACATGGAACTAATTGATGGATGGATGCATTGGGTACCAAAATTGACATGGCAACAGCTGGACTCTGCCCTTCATCCACACTTCATCCACATTTCATCCATACTTATGGGTATAGTTGCGAGAAGATGGGTGTCGGTGATGGCTTTTCCCCATGAGTTCTTCATCATCCCACTTCAATAGCTGGATTGGCCCACCACAATAGTAGAGAATTGCGGTGCGGTGTTGTGCGGTGCTTTTTTGGGGGTTGTCAATTTTATGATGTAACCAAAGTGATGATCATCCATCTGAAGATTTACCCAAGTTTTGCCATAAAATTTGAAATATTTTTTAAAAAATGGCAATTCAAAACCTAAGAAATTAGGTCATTTTTACACATTAAATCTTTTTTTGGTCACTTTTTGGCCAAAAAAATAATGGTTTGTTGCCATGACCACATTGTGAAACTGTCATGGAGGTTTGTTTGTTGCAAGGGAGGTTCTTGAACAAGTGGGTTCTCTACAGGGAGGGCCACCCAACGGTATGAGGCCCCACGGTGTTCCTGAACCTCAAGAGGAACCCACTAGTATAGGACCCTACACATACGGAAAGGCCTTCTCTTTTACTTTCTTCCATGGGAAGGGGGGAAAGCATATAATAATAGGGTTTAGGATCTCCGCCTTGGCATAACACCCTAGGGTTCTTCTCCTGGGGGACAAACCCTTAAAATACACACAGAGAGTCATTTCCATGGTAGCTGTAGGACCTGTTACTAGCTGTAGGACCTACTACTGGCAGCTCCTGGATTGCAGCTTTGATCTTCACACATTTCCTACTGAGAATTGCACATTTGAAAAAAAAAATTGTTATAAGTTGTTGTTGAACTACCTATTTGCTCTTGCAAGAATCTACATTTGTGGTTGCTTCTTTTCCTTTGTGGAAAGGAAAAACCTACTTGCGGATATGGATGAACTAAGAAACTTATTATTATATAAGTGGCCTTTTTAAATGCCATAGTACAAGAGCAGCTTCAACGCATGTCTCAAATAATTAATTAGATTTGAGGATGCTGTGTCAAAAAGAAAATTAAAAATTCCAATTTTTTACTATTTTCCTTCACAAAAATTTGTTCTTTGAAAAATGTGTTTTTCTGAAAAAAATTCAAGATTTTTACCAATAATTTATTAGTGTTGAAGTTGCCAAGGTACTATACCATAGAACCAAAGCTGGATAAGAGTTCACCTAAGTTAATACGGTAATACCTTGACCACTTCAATGCATGTTTGTCCAATAATTAATTAATTTTGAGTATTTAATTTCAACAAATGATATATTCTCAAATGTTTCATCAGATTTTTCATTGTCTTTTAGAAATAAAAAACTTGTGAATTTTTTTTGAAAATTTGAAGATTTCTGAAAATAATATAATTAGTGTTGAATTGACCAAGGTTGTAATGCACATGTTGTTTGCTTTTGATTATAAAACTCAAAACCTTTTTTTTTTTCTTTGTATATTTTTTCTCATGAAAAAAATCCAAACATTTGTTATTTGTAATGACTTTATGAATGTCAAACATGGTCTTCATCATTTGAAATATGATTCGGTATTGAAATGTTTGTGAATATGTTTTAAAAATAAGTTTAAATATTTTATGCATGATGTTTTTTTAGTCACACACATGTAGCTCATTTCCTTCATCACTCTTCATGCTCTCAACTAAAACTAAAAATTTCAACAAATATATGATGCCAAAATTCAATGCAAACATAAAATCTAAATTAAGATTAAAATGATTAAAAATTATGATAATTAAAAACTTAGATAATAATAAGATGGGAAAATTTAAACCCCCCTACATAATAGCCCCCATACAATATCCTTGTTGACATAAGTAATGGGAAAATTTAACACATTCTTATCTCCCTAGGAATCACATTAATAAGAGACACAACAAATGTAATCAATGTTTAGTTTTTCATGTTTTATTAATAAAAAAATTCACTAATGTTGCAAGTTTAAAAAATATTTACATAACAATGGTTCAAATATATCATAAAAACATGTTAAATAATTTAAATTGAATTTAATGAATATAAATCATTCAAAACCATTCATAATACAATATAACCAATGTTTTCACTATTTTTCCAATTATCGAAGGACTTAGTTAAATATTTTCAAAATGCATAATCCTGTAGAATAAATATTCACACCTTTACATATGCTCACTTATTACTTACTTATTCATTGGGAGAAATTATCTCCAAAAATTAAAAATCATTTTGTTTATTCCTTGTGAGAAATCATCTCCAAAAAAATAATTTACATATCCCTTATGATACATCAAAAAGCCTTGGGTGAACTAGCACGCACATTGGTGCAATGATAAAAAAAATGTTGGTATGATATATAGGGTTAGAAAGTGGTATCAATATTGGTATAAACACTGGTATCAAATATCAAACTAGTTTGGTATGACCTAAATTTGGTATTGGCTTAATACCCATACTAGTTGGTAAGGACTTGAGGTAATACCAATATCATACCAGACATATACATGTCATATACCAACCCAAAATCAATATTGATCCTAATATTAGTATCAGGTTGGTATCAAAATAAATTATAACTAGACCAACACGCATGAAACCCCAAAATCTATTTAAATTGCTTTTAAATGATAGAAATATCCCATGTTTATACTAAATCAAGGTCTTTGAGTCCAAATCTAACATTGTTTTTGGATTAATGGGGGCTTCTAAGAAGCCTCACCCAAAAAGATGAGGGTACTAGTTAGTGTGGGTGTTCGTTCACCTTGACCAAAAAAACCATCCACTCAAGTTGGCAAATGTTGATGCAATCAAGTTTGCCTAACTTCTATTACAACAAAACAATACAAAAAGGATTAAATTATATGGGAGGTTTTTGTATGAGTGTGTTCTTTTGAGGTAAGGCCACCCAAGAGCGTGAAGCCAAAGGTGTTCTGGAACCTCAGGAGTATTCACCAATATGGGAACCTCCTTTTACATATATATATTTTTAACATAAACAACTCTCTTTTGATTTCCTCGTTTCTTTCTTGTTTTATAGAAAAGAAATATTTCCATGGGAACATGGAAACATATACAATTAGGGAACTCTTCGGCACAATACCCTAAGGTCCTTATGTTGGGGGAGATCCCTCAAAATACACATTAAAAAAAAAAGGGAGTTGTTTATATGAAAATGGAGAAATCCATGGCAAACTATGCTTCTAAAGGTTGGTTCACACTAATAGAACATACTCATTAAATTGTCGATAAGTCAACACTATTCATATATATGCATAATCATTAGGAGATAGGTGACATGGATTCCAACATGCCATTGTTTATCAATATGACACAAAGCAATGGTAAAAATAGTTGCATGTTGATAAAAAATTGTCAAAATTATGGATTCTTGCCTATTTGTGACTTTATATATAATGATAAACCAACAATTGGAAAACTAAGATGTTAAATTGACATCATAACGATTAAAGAAGGCTATTGCTTCATTGTGAAGAAGACAAACATCATGTGTTAAAAAGCTTTGGTGTGATGGCATTCTCTGGAGGGTTTTTGTAAGCAAGCACATGTTTAGAAGCGGGAGGAAATTTGTAGCCACGAATGCAAGTAGGAACACATTCGCAGACAAGATCACAAGTAGATTTACAATTGCAGGCTGAAGCATAAACAAGAGAGCAATCACAGGTTGGACAGGAAATAAGAACATGTTCACAAGCAAGGAGATCAACAAGTGGTCGAAGAAGAGGTCGCAATGACAACATAACAAGGCAAAATGGTGGAAGCGGAAAATTTGTAAGTATTTGTCAACAACATTGCAATTGGGAACATATAGAGGTGTTTACATTCATTTTTTGTAAGCATGCATAATACGTAGTTCAAAAACAACTTGTAGATCTTCAAGCATAGATGATCCCTTCTATGAGGCGCTAGGACAATATTATTGAAAACTTGCAATAAAAGACCAAGAACAAGTTTACAAGGAATGGCACTATGTGCAAAGACAAGTGGAATTCTTTAAATTTTGATTATAAAAAAATGTTGATTATCATAAGGGAACTACAAATCATATTTGCTTCTAGGATCTGTCCTTTGATGAGAAAGAAAATTTTCATTTGCATCAATTCAATAAAGAGTTATATGAGTTGATTGAAGCATTGAAAGAGTGTCACTACACCATTGCATGTTAGAGATGTTAAAGTAGAAGATGACAGAGTCCATGGACCAGTACTTGCGGTGCTAGAAAAATAGGATGAGAATGAAAATTTCCAATCGCAAGACAATTTGAATGATTCCCAAGATCTAGTTTCAAATAATCACTGCAATAATCACGACACAAGAAATGCAACTTTCATTAACTTATCTAATCAAGAGATGTAATTGCTACCAAACAATATTCATGGCCCTCTTATTATCAATCTTGGTGAATCTCTTGTGACACCTACACACAGCAATATTGGAATGAAAAGAAAGCACAATTATGTTTTTTCACTTGTCATTGAATCTACCAATTAAAAAAACAAGATTATGGTGGATGCAATGGAAAAGATCAATGTCATGCAACTTGAAATTGAATAACATTGCCTTAAGAACTAGAATCGCAATTTCAAGGAGCACAAGTTTACATTACCTCAAAACAAGATATAAAAGAGTGCACCAAATGAATAGTAATTTAGTAAATGTCCTTTCAAACTTGAGCACAGCTATGTGCCATGCATTCATCACTAATTAAAATTCATGCCCCCACTAGTTGATCTTTAAATGAGGAAGAAGAAAATATTTCAGAATGATTTCATGAAGTGTTTCAAATTGTAGGATGTAGCATTATAAGCATTTGCAAAACATTGATGAAGATCATGATTACATTTGGATCACAACTGGCAAATTTGTTCAATTCAGTTTGACAAAAGCAACATTGTCTTATTTTTTTGTTTTTGATGTTCTACACCCCATGTCAACTAATTAAATATCAAAAGAGATAAAATTGCATGCATTTATTCACCCACATTTATGATTTTTAAATTTTTGATTCCTTAGGAATTGCTATAATGCAATCTTTTAGTTCACCTTTGAAATTTCATCTCACTATAAGGTAGTTCCAATGTCAAGCCTATTTACTTGATCAATTTGATCCGTAAGCTGTCGTGTGACACCACGTCTCATTTCTTCCACATTTTCTACCTCCAATTGGAGCATCAACCCATCAATGTCTACATCCTTACCACTCAAAATCATATTATGTAGGATACAACAATAAATAACCACATCTGGAAAAACATGAACATGTAAATTGGATTTGATCATCAATGCCCAAAATGTTTTCTTGAATATATTGAAGGTATTTTCAATTACAACTCAAGCATGAGAAAATTTCTTATTGTAGAATGCTTCCAAAATTGAATGTCTAACCCCTATCTACTTATGTGGTACCATCAACCACGAAAGCAATGGATAGCCTTTATTTTCAATTACATATGGTTTGATGCCATCATGTAAATTGTGATCATTGAATAAATCTCCCTAGGTAGCCTTGTGATAGATTGAGGATAGGCATAAAACCTTCACATCATTCATTGACCTCAACATCCCCATGAAAACATCAAAAAACTGCTTCCTGTGATCAACAATTGCCTTGAGTTGCATATTGTAGGCTTCAACTTTGAAATAATAGTAGTATGTTGCAAAAACATGTGATTTTGGCTTGTAGATATGGATTTGAATGGCACTTTGAATATTCAATAGACTTGACAAGTCCTTGAACCCATCCATGGTCTGTAATAGATTATGACCTTCAAGCCATTGAACAAGATTCTTAAAAACTTCATCCATTACCTATACAAATTTGTAGAACACCAAATGGACTGTTGATTTTCCTATAGCAAAAAATTCACTACATTGTAAATATTTTGATGCATGAACTAATTGGTATAATGCACAAGCTACTTTGATGTTCACTAGAACTATGTACTTGTAATTTGTATCTTGTTTTTGCATTTTCTATTTCAATGTTTTAATCAATTGCCTCACAAAAGTTCTATTAACTTGAAAATGTTTAATCCACTTTTTGTCATCATATTGAGTCATAAGGAATTGAGAGTACCAAATAGTTGATCTAGCCTTAACCTAATCACCAAGTTTTTCACACAACAACAATTCATAAATGTAAGAGATCCTATAACTATGCAAAATCATGGCATTAACCATTGTTTCAAACATGAAGCTGTAAGTCATATCTATGTTAAACTCAAAAGGAAATGATTGTATTCCATTCATGAAATCAAACAAGTCAGACCCAAACTCATTGTGGAAATGAGTAGGAATCAACAAATCTTGTGCTTGCATAACAAGTTGAAAAAACAGCGCAAGTAAAATGATTTAGAATGGCATCATTTTATTGAGCAAAGATTAGATGAAACAAAGAGACTTCAACATGAGAATGTTGATGTTCTAGAAAATAAATTCAAATCATAAAACCCTACAAACAGTGCCAACTTTTTTTAAAAAAAAATGCTAATGAATTACAAAGAAATCAAGAAGTTTTCTTAAACAACTTTTGTAAATAATTGAAATTTAAAAAAATTTGTGAACAAGATGATCTACAAATGAAATGATAGAATGATGTTGATGAATTGTAAGACAAAGAAAAACTTCATGCAAAAGAAAACAACAAAACAACAATGAAAAAACAAGCTTGGAAGAAGACTAAAAGTTCATGCAAAGAAAGCAACAAAATGACAATGAAAAAACAAGCTCGGAAAAAGACTGAAGTTTCCTACAAAGAAAGTAGCAAAATGATGATGAAAAAACAAGCTCAAGAGAGGACTAAAGATTCATGCAAAGAAAGTAGCAAAATGATGATGAAAAAACAAGCTTGAAAGAAGACTGAAGCTTCGTGCAAAGAAAGTAGCAAAATGACAATGAAAAAACAAGCTCGGAAGAAGACTGAAGCTTCCTACAAAAAAAACAACAAAATGATGATGAAGAAACAAGCTTTGAAATAGAAGAAAGCTTCTTATAAACAGATTATAACCAACAAAATGACGATAAAAAACAAACCTTGAAATAAAAGAAAGCTTGGAATAAGCTGCTACAAAGTGCAAAGTGAAAAAATCAATGTTGGCATCGAAAGCTAGTGCTGTAACAATACTATCACAAAAGAATTGGTGTGAACAAAGGTAGTGCATCGAGGAGATAGTTGTGAATATTAGCGTGATGTGTGAAACGAAGATAGACATTGGTCTATAAAATTAGGGTGTGTTTTTAATAAGTAGTGTTAGTGATGTCAAAAGTGGGTCGACTATATCCGTTAGGGCCTAGCACAACAGAAGTGTATCCGTAGGTCAGAATCAACCTTAAGATGGTGGAGGATAGCCATCCAATCAATAGTATTGGGATATCTAAGTACTTAACATGTGTCAAGGTAAAGAGCCACATAAGTGGCAACAAGTTTACAAATGATAATGTAAACTTGCCAAACTTCATCACAAGAAAGCAACACAAAAAAAAGAAAAAAAGTAATTGGTTGACAAATTAACCTTTAAGGTGAATAGGAACTCAATCACACTTAGTTGAGAATTTAAGTATCCATGTGGTAGAAAATTTTCTAAAAGAAAAAATTTCATTCTCCAAAAAGTTCTTGTACACATTGGAAGAACTATTCTTGCTCTAACACTTCAAAATTACAAGGTCAAGGCTTTACATTTTCTGCCTTGGGTGAGCTAACACACACTTTGGTACCATTGTAACAGTCCCAAAATCCATTAAAATTATTTCTCAAATATTACAAATATTCCATGCTTAGACTAAATCAGAGTCTCCGGGTTCAAATCTAACACTCTTTAGGGCTTTCTATGGCCATTAAGAGGCCTCACTCAAAAAGGTTAAGGTACCAACTTGGGTGCTGCTGGTTCAACCTGGCCCTTCTAGGCTAACTAGTTGGGATCTTTTTTTTTTCTTCAGCAGCTTGAGAGTACTTTAGAGGTTAAGAGGGTTTTTGATTTGCCCAAGGAGATGGGGGAGAGGGCAAGTCTCTCTCTCTCTCTCTCTCTCTTTCTTTTTATATATGTATAAATATACATAGCTAGCCAGTCAAAAAAGGCTAAAAACAAGTTGATACTTTGGGGGTGTGGTCTTGTGTTTGGTCTTGGGTCCTTTGTTTTTTCTTCTCTTGCTCCCTTGATGGGTGTTTTTCCTTTATTTATTTATTTGTGTAAGTTGATAGGGAGTTGTTGACAGATGATGACGATGATGATGCTGAGGTTATAGACCCTTGGGTTAGCATTGCAGCTGTATGAGGCAATCGATCAATGGGGGGGGGGGCGGGGGGAGGCAATGGGACATGAAGGAAGAGAGAGAGAGAGCGGTGAAGAGAGAGAGAGAGCTTGTGTGTGTCGTGTGTCATTGTGCTCCATAAGGCCAGGCACACATAAAAATAGGGCCAACTCTCCCCCTCCCCTATAAAGTCTCTCAACTGTTGTCCCACTTCCTGACACAATCTCAAAACCGTTCATGTGGACTGCTCTACTCCTCTCAACTCCCTACCTCCCCCCCCCCTCCCCCTTCCCTTCGACGTCGACTCCACCACTGCTCGTGCGCCAAGCTCTCTCTCTCTCTCTTTTGTTTTTATTGCATTGATTAGCTTCTCCAGTTGTCTACTTTGTGGCCAGAGTTTCAGCAGAGAGTTTCAACGTCTGGGTTGCACAGTACTTAGTAGTTGCCACAAGTTTGGGACCTCAACTTCTTCTACTGAAGCTCAGGGACTAGAAATCATTCTCGGTTTTTGAACACTTCCAAGCCTCCAAGCTGATCTCAAGGGTTTGGTTTGTTGTTGTTGTGGTCTTTGGGTACTGAAACCAACCAAGTTTTTTTTGTTTGTTGGTTCAGCTACTTTGTGCTTCTTACAAGCTTCTGGCCGGGAAGGAAGCTGTAGTCGCGCGGCAGTTAGCTGGAAAGGAACATTAATCATATTGGATCTCAATTGCCAAATCTTTGATTCCTTCTACTTCTCGGATTACGTTTGTAAACACGTTGTTGCTTTCGGTTATTATAGCTGCTGTGTGTGCACCCAAACAATTCAGAAATTTGCAGTTACTTCCAACTTCCGCTGCTTCGTGCTTCACGCTAAGAGCCGAAGCTCAGCTCAGTTGTTTGTACAGCAGCTAGCTAGCGAGCTGCAGGTCGACATCCAAGCTGATGGCATTACCCAACTTGTTGGTGATGGTGATTCTCATGTTCATGAGTTGTTGTTGTGCGATCAGTGCTGTGGTAGCTCAAACAGCAGCTAGCCCAGCACCTGCTCCCGCCGCTGATCCTAATGAAGGCAACGCCACTTCCATTGGTTGGTACAAAGCCCACGGCTGGCTGTTGTGGACAGCATTCGGTGTCTTCTTCCCAGTAGGAATTCTCTTGTCGCGGTATGGTCAGTACAGACTCAAATGGTGGTTCGAAGCACACCTTGCACTTCAGGTACGCAGCTAATAAAAAACCACAAAGTCTAGTACTAGTGATCCATGGGCAGCTGCTGCTCTGATGATTGTGTTATTACAGTACTACAAAATGTAGCTGGCTGCAAAGACTTTGTAACTGTTGTTTCTTCAGTCTTCGACATGTGAACAATTGTGGCAGCTTGCAGAACTGCAGAAAGTGTTTCAAGAAGAATTTCCATGATGCCAGTTAGAAATACAAGTGAGTTCTAATCAGCAGCTACTGATGAATGCTTTTTAAACTGTGCAGGTACTGGGAGTAATCACCTCTACTATTGGAGTTGCAATTGCTTTCAACAAGTTTGATGCTCTGAATGATCAAATGACGCACACCAAGTTGGGAGTGGCAATCATGGTGCTTGTGTGGCTCCAAGTGCTGCTTTCTGTCATCAGACCCAAGAGGTACGCACAATTTCAACACAACTGCAGCTGCTGCTACTTACCTATCTATATATTTACAGAATCACAAAATTATTTGCTGCTGATACCACCCATGCTAGATCAACTCTTCAATACCAACTCTTTGGAATATGTCAGGATCATCCTCCGAAGTGAGAATTTCCAAACTTTGTTGGCTGATTGAGAGAAGTCCAAGTTTTTTTTGAAAGTTTGATTGAAAGTTTTTTTTCTCTGGGAAGGGAATTTGCCCAAGCACTTTGAAAGCTCATTTCTTGGGGAGGGAATTTGTCTGAGGATTTTGAAAGCTACTCTTTGGGGAAGGGAGCTTGTCCAAGGATTTTGAAAGGTCTTTTTCTGGAAATGAATCTGCGTGAGGATTTTGAAAGCTTTTCTATTGGGTAGCGAATTTGTCCAATGACTGATAGCTTTTTTTATGGGGAAGGAATTCGTGTCCAAGAATTAAAACCCTTTTTGGGGTGGAGGAAGTTCTTCTCTTGGCTCAGAAAGTCCAAGAGTTGAATTTAGCATTTTGGGGAGTATATAATTTTGTTGGCTGATATAGAACTCAATTATGAGCTTAATATGATGACATGACAGTTCTAGCCATTCAAGAGATCAATTGAAGGCTTTTCAAATGCTATTGGAAATTGAAGGATTTGACATGGTTGTTGTTGTGCCTGATGTTGTGCAGGGGGAAAGTTAGCAGAGTTCCATGGTACTTCATTCATTGGCTGTTCGGAACCGGTGCAGTGCTTCTCGCATGGTATAACATCTTCAAGGGTTTGGATCTTTATGTAACAAGCTGGACTGTGGGCACTCAAAAGGTCGGTACATACCATCCAAATCATGAAAATCCAAATCTCTTTGAGAATATTATACAGACAGACCACAACTTAAGAAATTTACCTGAGAAATTTTGTACATTGATTCATCTTTCAAGCTTCAAATGTCAGAACAGTTTGTTAATGGGAAATTTGCATTGGGTTTCTCTCTTTCAAAAAATGCTTACAGAATTGTGTGGAAATTGTTAAAAGATACAGCATTGTTGATGCAGTTTCATAGATGGTTTCTTTGCTTTCTTCTTTTTTTTGTGTGTTGGCGTGTGGCTGATTTTTGCAATTTGTGTGTTGGTTGTGAGCAGGATTTGTATGTGCTATTTGGTATCAATGTGGCGATTCTAGCATTTGCATATCTTTTCCTTGACCGGTTCAACCATTTGATGAATCAATCAAAAGAGCAAAATGTGGTGCACCCAAATGCTTGGTATCCTTTGGGAATGGCAGGCAAACCTGTCAACAGACAAGCAGATGCAGGGAATGTGGGAGTGACGTCAAAGCAGACTACTGGTTCAGGAATTGATGACACTACCAGCAACAATGTTTAGAGTTTTTTTTTCCTTTGTGCATGTGACAACAATTTGCCATCACATGATCCATCATTTGTTCAACAGCAACAAACAGAATTGTCCAGAACTGGAAAGTCTACAAGAAGAAATTTTGTTTTGACAAAGGAAATAACAATTGCAGCTGGGATTGTATTGGCTCAACAACCAACAGATGACTATGTCCCCCTCTCAATAGCACTAGTGTTGTATAAACTAGCTGAGTTCTTTTACTTGCAACTACCTGAGTGTCCATCCCCTCATGGTGTTCAAACTTGAATCTTCTAGAACCTTCTACAATTGCAACAAACTGGAGTATTGTAGAAACAGGATATGCAGTTTAATTGTAGCCAATTTGCGGTTTGTACTGGCATGTTTCTCTAAGAATCTACTCAATCTGTAATACTCTATACTGAATGGGAAAAGTTGAATGGTTTCAACTCTGGTGATGATAATTCTTTTTTTTCTTTTTCCTAGTGACAGGATATGTTGTCGCAGTCTCACAAGTTTTTCCCCCACAAAAACAGATCACACAAATGCAGTAGCTTTGTTTGAGAATTCAATCTTCTATTCCCTCTGTCGACTTTAATGAAAAAGTGGGGGCAAATAAAAATTTCCTTTTAGTCTGGTTCCAACTCTGAACTGCTTCATAGCTGAAAAGTGTTCACCAAAATTGTGAAATAGTTAGAACTACACACACCTTAATGCATCCTCATAATCTTTCTAACATTTAACTTACACCCTTCCAGCATAAGAAATTTGTGGAATCATGGTAATACGAAATAATAATCCACATCTTATGATATTGAATTCTGTCAATAATCTTGATTCTACTTTCTTCTCACACTACCAATGTAAGTAGAGAAATATTATATAGGATTAGGGTTTAGAGTAGGTAAAAAATGTAATTTGCATCTAGTTTATGTGTTCAAATCCCAATATTGAGTTGCTCATGGAATCTATGACCCAGCAATGGATTGAACACACCAAGCATGTGCAAGGAGACCATGCTTTCCATCACTTGGGCTTTTGACTTGGTGTAATAAAAGAAAAGGGGGAAATACAGCATGTAGTCCACTTGTTTACACAATAGGTTGTTTGTAGATAATACATATCAAACATGGCCTAGGGTTGGATTCGGACATGGGACCCAAAACACATGCACAGCAACCATGACTATGTTGCAACCACTTGCAGTATTAATTCAATGTTAAATTACACCCCGAAAAAACAAACAAAACAAAGAAGTACATGCAATCCATATTGTTGTTTACACATGTAGTGTGGTGCACACTGAATGTGTGCACTAGTGTTAGTTGTGAGTTGCTGAATTGGATCGTAGATTGTAAGTTGAAAATACATGAAAAATTGTATACCATTGCTACAAATATTGTTCACCCAATTCATCGAACCACATAATGATGATGTGATGTTGACGTTAGATGTTAGTGAATGAAACAACACAAGCTTTTTGCACAGTGGGTCTTGTGCAATGTGCCTTGACAAAGAATCCTGTGCCAAGTTGGGAAAGAGTTATGTACTTGATATCATGTTGGCAATTGGATGAGTTTTTTAAGGTTTAGAAAAGCAAAAAATACATTTATTATTTCACAACCCACATTTGCATTCACGACATCTGGAGTTGTGCACTATTTTGGATGTGGTAGAGTCTGGGAGAGGCTCACTTATGAGTGGTCTGGGTGGACCTGCTCTTAACAGATTCGTAGAGATGACTCAAGTAGCAAGGTTGCAATGCAATTAGCTTCACACAAAAAAAGGTTCAATTTGAAACTTTTTAAGATTGCCTTTCAAAATCTTGGTTCACACCAACACTTGTAAATGATCTCTTTACTAGTCCAGATATTCATTATGCCCAATTCCTTTTGACACTATATCTACTACCCGTTACAACTGGTTGACAATCCAAAATACTTAACAAGTTATCTCAAATGTTTTGAAGCCAAACATTCGATGAAACAAAATATGGGAGACTACCATATGGGTAAAGTGTATTTCGTTAGAAGGCAAAGCAATATACGCCTCCTTTTATTCAACAAAGTTCACGACTATAGAAGATGGGGGCCTAAGATGTGTTTTTTTAGGGTAGGCTCATGTGTTAATTAATGACCTAAGTTTTTTTCCACAAATGTCGTCACACTTGTAAAAGCATTGTGTTTTAAGAAAATGACCAATAAGCTTACTTACATGAAGCTTTGATGACCGTTAAATGATATAAGTAGTGTATTAATTTATTTATTAAAGCAATATTTGCTGAATAGTGTCTTGAGAAAATTGATACTAGTTCGAGCTGGGTCTAAGTTGGTTCTGAGTTAATTTTTGACCTAACAGATAAAATTATTTGATATTATTTTGTCCCAAACCTTTTTTGTCAACGACCAAGTCAAAGGTGAATATCTGATCAACATGGGTCATAACCATTGTTGAGTGGGTCTTCCTTTTTCAGAGTATCTTTGGTCTTGGTTTAAACACTAAATTGTTTTTAAAGTAGATTCTCTAGAGCGAGGGTCTCGACACAAATCTTCAAATTTTTAAACCTCACAATTTTGATTTTTGTCACATCTCTTCAATGCATGAACCTCCAGGTTGATTTGAAAACAGGGTCCAACGGTTCCATGTACACTAAGCACTTCCCAAGATTAAAGATATAATATAGACATAAAATTTTCCAACAAAATCTGTAGAGGTAGGTATGGAGTTCTACAATTGATTAAAACTAGTCATTTATCTACAAAGTTGATTTATTTATCAACTCTTTTTAAAAAAAGAAAATTTAAAGTTCTACTTGCCTGCCTAAATAATCTAAACCTATATTTAAAAGTTATTTTCAAAGTTCTAATTTCAATTCCAGTCCTAACAAAAAAAAATTAGTTTCACAATCCAGTTCTTGTGTCAATCCCATCAAAACAACATCGATTGGGATCCAAGTCACAAAAACTTAAACCCCAGGTTTAACATTGCAAACCTTGGAACCAGTATAATAGAGCCTCCGCCGTAATGGAGATAATTGTATTTCATAATCTCCCATCATACCAGTATCTCCATTTGTGTATTCACAAGTCAAAATATTTCATATATATATATATATATATATATATATATATTGGATATTAGGCTACTGACATTTTCTTTAAAAAATGTTTAATATAATTACACTTGAAAATACATTTTTTGAAATGCCCAATTCCCCCCCCCAAAATGTCATGGGAAAAATTAAATAAAAATCATAACAGGTCTTTACGCATGGTGAAGCCCTTGGAACAAATGCATTAACAATTTTGGCCCATCTCCCCCCCCCCCTGCCCTTTTCTTTTCCCCCCTCCCCCCCCATTCGGTTTAGCAAAAGCCTGAATTACTTTAAAAACACCCCAAA
>Ga0116231_10001400_pt1 | contig 49100 bp, 55 predicted proteins | sample S1TSphgellanicum_2_FD_89695 | JGI IMG/M metagenome (GOLD analysis project Ga0116231, IMG submission 89695) | Host-associated microbial communities from peat moss isolated from Minnesota, USA - S1T2_Fd - Sphagnum magellanicum MG | ecosystem: Host-associated > Plants > Peat moss > Unclassified...
AAATTAAAAAAAAAAAAAAAACAAAACCCAACAAAAAAAAAAAAAAAAAAAAAAAAGGTCCGTGCTGGCGCGGGCAGTGCCCGGAAACTGCCCGGACAGACAGACATGTAACTTTAATATAAAATGGCACCTTTTATTTCAACCATCAAAATTATGACAAATGAAGGTAATCCATTTTTTTTGCAACAAGATAAACATATGCCATAGACTATCAATTTCAATATTGTTTCAAATCATAGATTTTGATTCATATCCATGTCTCGGAGGTATTATTCAAACTTCTACAAGTCAAAATGAGTTTTTCTTCAGTTAATCATCCCCAAAGTACGTGGATACACAAAGAAGGTGAATAAGATATTATAACAATATTTTTTATGTACAACCGATTACAATCAAAATGATTTATTGACCTTTTGCCCCTAGTTGAATTCACATATAACAATACATACCATTTATCATTTGGTCACATTTCATTTTTTGCAAACAATGGATAGTACCTTAAATTTGATACCTTGGAAGTGGTTAGATGAATAATGGATGATTATAGAAGATTTTATCAAAAAGTTAATCAAGATTCAAAGGTTGCACACCATAGAAAAAGTTAGGGATGCCATGATTAAAAATTCCAAGTTCACATTTGACATGTGACATTCTTGTGTGGGGTTTATTTTCCTAATTTTTGCATTTTTTGTACCTATTTTATAACTATATGTTAAATTATTTATTTTCTTATTACATTTAGGTCTATATAATTTATATTGTGTATCCATGCTTTGAATAACATTAAAAAAATAACTTTTGCTAAATACACATTCGTACACATTTTGAAAAATAAAATTAAAAAAAATATATATAAGACATAATTTATTTATGGTCCATTTATAAATATTTTATGTGGATCAATCAAATGAACATTTAAGATATGAAATATATATTTGATTTATTCTTATATTACCCACAAAATGTTTTTCCATTCACAAATCATGTGTTTGATTTGATTTTTTCAAAGAATGGCAATTGAAATATTATTCAATAAAAAAATTCAAATATTTTTCTTTTGAAGTGAATTTACATTTTTTTCAATTAAAAAAAAAATTGTACATTATTTAAGGAACCTTATGAATAAAATTTCAATTTTTTCATTTTTTCTAATGTTTAAATGAAATATGGTCCAAATAAAATAAACACTAAATTATTTATACAACAATTGGGGCGGTTGTGTGGTAAAAGAATTGAGCTCCATCCTTTGGGTTTGAAGATCAAATTTCACAACTAATATTCACTTGTCAATGATGAAATATTGATTGAATATTCCCTGCTTACCTAGATTACCTAGGTTAAATGTTTGCATATGTAGATTAGGTGGCCTACTTAGGTATTTAAACTAGGTTTTTGACCTAGCTTAGGTGATGACACATGTCAATAATTGAGAGGATGGAAAATAATTGAATTAAAATATATCTTATATATTATATTATATATAATAAATCTATAATAATATATATTATAGTTAAAAATGTAATGTTGCCCAAGTTTTTGGGTCCAATTTGTAGTAATAAAAAAACAATTAAACAATGATTAAATTATCACTAATGACTTCACATATATCATTTATGACTAATGGATGAAATGTTTCACATCATTGTATCACATCATGTCCTAAATGATTATTGTTCTAAACAACTCGTCTATAATGATTTTATGGTTATTAATCATTCTTGTCCTTCATGATTAAAATACTAATCATAAACTTAGTCATATATTTGAAGATTTCTTCTAGTGAAGATCCTCTCAACATTCTTACTTCTAAATAAAATTGAAAAGAAAAAATAAAAAAGCCTCATTTCATTAAATGCTTGGTGAAAATTGATGTAATAAACAACTCCAACCAATGAAAAAACAACAAACAATAAACACAACAAAGTTATTAAACAAGGGGAAGTTGAAAGTTCTTCCCCCATGGCTCTGGCTTCAAGTAGAGTTGCAACTTGAAACAAAGAACCTCCACAATTAAACAAAGACCAAACAAGCTATTAATTCTAGCAATAGTCACCACAATGCTAGAGACATTTGTCATCCCTCACCTTAGAAAACAAAATGCAAGCATATACAAAATGATGGGCGCATAAAAGCAAAAGTTAGTTATTCTTTCACAATTTCTTTTAGTGTTGACAACTTGTGTGCATTTTCACATTCTCAGCCAAAATGCAAACAAAAAAAAATTTGTTGAAGGAGGAAGCTCCACAACCACATACCTTCTTGGAGTTCTTCACTTGGATTTGGATTCACCATGCTTCTTTAATAAGAAATGATTCCTTCGAAAGATCCATTAGCCAATATAGGGCATTCATAACTTTGATGCTTTAACAATGTTTTGATATAAATGAACATTGCAAAGATGAAAGAAAGTTGCGAAAAGTGAAGGAGATAGAAAAAAATAGGAATGCAAACTGAAAATTAATAACCCTAAATACGAACTAGAAACTACAAAACCTTAACCATAAAGGGTATAAGCTAGGTATGAAAAGGATATAAGCCAAGTTTTTAGGAAATACCCTTTGCACATATCTCCTCCCATGGGGACCGATTACATATATTTCAACTTATGAAGTTCCGATTATGAGGTGGGAACAAGTACCAACTTTTTGAAAATGACCGGGTAGGATGCAGGTCCGGGTTTTAAAGAAAGAAAGAGGTAAGCGGCTGGGTATATATAGACATCATGTTTGATACCCAACAAATACCCAAAGGTAAGTTAAATACCCGCCCAATACTGGTTTGCACTCCAAAAGATGCAGGCCTCCACAATCATAAGATGCGCCATAGCTGTGAGATTAGCTACCTTCCAACTCCCACTGCTTTTGGACCTTACATTGATGATGACTATCATCTCATACAATTTATTCGGGGGTTGGTAGGCGAAGGATGGATGTCTACTACTTTTGTTCTTGAACATGGAGATTCACCAAATTTTGCCTAAGCTCAAAAATGAAACATGACAAATCTTGCCTTGCTAGGTAGAGAACCATAACACTTTTCTTAAATCTTTCTTTCCCTTCTTCTTTGATTGTCCTTTTTTCCTTGGGAATAAAGTCTTGTAGGTTCACAACAAGTTTGGTCAGTATGATGAATATTATACTTGGCCAAGTTTGGCCACTGATTAGCAACTGACAAAACAATACAATGCGGGAGCTCTCCCCGAAAGGGAGAGACACTACTCCACAATTTAGTTTTCATTTGGTCCCACATTTTTTGAGGAATGTTCACCAGGTGTTAGCTTAAGCATAAACATGTATTGGGAACTTGGGTAATTTTCTTTTGGTCCCACATTTTGAGGAATTTTCGCCAGGAATTTTCATTGGGTGTTTGTTCATTTTTTGGGAACTTGATAGAACATTTCCTCTTTTCACTACAGTTGCTGGTTTCAAGTTTCAACTTGCCATAAGGGGAAGAAGAGTCATTATTGTTTTCTCATCTTTATAATTATTAAGAAATCATTTCTTCATTTGATCAACCATCAGGAGGATGGTTACTTACATTTGGGTACAAAAATCAACTATACACACACACATATATACATAAACATAGGAATGTATGGAGGAAGGTAGTCAGATTAGAAGACCCAAAATAGAAATTTTGAGAAGCTCAGAGACAGATTTTGGAACTTGGCCTCCAAGCTCCTTGAAACAGGGAGAGGGAGACAGAATGGCAGGTCTGGGTGAGAGCTGACATTTGCAGAACAATTTGTAAGCTGACAGACACCTCCACCTCCACCAGATTTGCATGCATGTGATTAGAATCAGTAAAAGCCTTTGTGGAACTGGCACTGTTGGGGGGGAGGGGTGGGAGGGTCTTCAGTGTGTATTTTAGGTAGGTTTAGAGCTCTAATATTTTATGTCTTCTAAGTTCACTGCACAAGATGCTAAATACCACTTCACAAGCTCTGTCCAAATACCCCTAACAAGCTTTGTCCAGCCCATTTTCAGGCTTGTTTCTTTGCACATTGCATAAAAGGTTCTTTTTTTTTTTCAAAAACATATATTTGACCCCAACCCATTTTGAAACTAGCACTTCTCAAGAGACATTGAACAAACCAGCCAGCAGCATCGATTTCAGCTTTGAACAACAATATTATTATTATTATTATTATTGAATATACAAGCAGCAAGCAAACCCTGCAGCAGAACCAGGCACTTTTTGTGCTTGTTAGGGGGAGTTTTTGGTGTCTTCTGTCCACCACAGTCCAAGAACATTTTGCCAACATTCACAATAGATGGTAGTAAATAACTACTGTCTTGCAAGGTGCTTTAGAAATCTTGCAGTTTACAGCCTAATTTGTGAAGTGAGTAGGGAGGAACCCAGTTTTCTCCTTTCATTCAAATTTGCTCAAGACAACCCACTGCACAACTTCAGAATCCTGGATAGGTAGTAATCTTGTGAATAAATAAATCACCTCACTCTTTGGGTTCACCTGAAGCAAGCCTCAATGAATAAAGGAATCAGAAACTCCAACCTTTCTTTAAAAAGCAGTGCCAGGGAAACATGAAAATTGCAGTCTGCCGCATTGCTTGGAGCAGATCTGCTCAAACCTTCCCAAAACTCTGCCAAACAAGTGGAAAATTGCAGTTGACTGCAATGTTCACTCACCTAGAAAATGAACCCAATTTGGCATTGTGATTGTTCTGCTCTGTCAAGCAGCATGGCAGTTTGATGATGCTCCTCACTTTGTGCAGAGAGAAACATCATCAGATGATGATGCTTCACTTGTGAACCAAATCCATACACATGCTGCATTCCTGTCATGACTCTACTGACCAAGGAGCAAAATGCCCACCTGCCAAGGGGTAGGGATGCAAACCCCAACAATTTACACATAACATTCACGACGTTTGTGGTCACATGTATTGTGTCACAAATCCTGTGCAGAATGAAACACAAGTTTCTTCATAATCTCAAGACTGAACATCCAGATTATCTCAACATCCATTATAAAAGCATCAAAATCTTTGTCAACAAGCATGTCAACACAAAGTTTTAGCTCCAGCCCCCCAATGTGGGATTGTCAAAAGAAAAGACATTCCAGCTCCCGAGTCAAATCCAAATCCCTTAAGGGGTCATCGTCAGAACGACACAGGCTGGTCCATCTTCTTCAGAGAGAAAAAGGGCCAATAACAAAAGACTAACAACCACTTCAATAAAACACCATAAACATGCAGAATTGGGCATTACCATATATATATACATATAGATATACCTTGTTCATTGAAGCTGCTCAAGAAACAAAAGACGTTGCACAAGAGAGGAGGAAACAAACTCTTGGGTCACAGGCTGATTGAAAAAAAAGGTGGACACAGACATGACAGTCCAAGTTCCACGATACTTTAGTAAACCTCTCTGGATTCAAAGAATATAACAAAGGAATGTGGTTTCTTTTCCTATAATACATCATCAGCAGATCAAGGAGATGCTAGGTAAAAGAACATTAAGTCTCACTTGGCAAAGGATTGCCAAGGATTTTTATCACTGCGTGGCATCTGCTTGCTCTTAAACCACAGGCGGCTGAAGGTGTGGGGGATAATAATTATACCTACCTACCGACAGCCAAATCTCAAATGGAGGATTTGTTCTTCTTCTCTGTATCTTGAAGGGGTGGCATTGTGCACATCCATCCAGTCAGAGTTCCAGGGTTTGAAGGCAAAATTTGGAATCTGAAATTTTATGTAGGCGAGAAGAATCCTTACTTACTTACAATGATAATGACTGGGGTTTTACGGTTGGGAGTTTTGGACCATTTGATGTTGTTGAAGCCGCTGCCTGTGACAGCAGCAGCTCTGCCTTAAGCTGCAGAGGATCATCTGTATCATTCCTCACTCTCTTCACCTTCTTTGAGATGAGGGATCGGTGCTTGAAACCAAGCATTTCAAGAATCTGGTTATCACCAAAGTTGAAAGCTCGCTCCATCTGTGTCAAACATCTATCAGCTGAGTAATCACCCACCTTGGAGCAAGGCTTGCAACCGACAAAATGTGTCACAAAAGGCCATCTATGATCACCTAACCCCGGGTGATACTTCTCCATCATCTCCTCATAGTGATCAACCAGGATAGCCCAGTACCCATGCAGATAGTAGGAGTTTTCCAGAAACACTTTGTCAGCCCACTCATCCGTTTGTGTCACCAAGAGATAGACCAATGCCGATTGATCATCAGCTTCAAAGTTGGGTCTTCCTTTCAAAGCCTTGGCAAGCAATGCACCTGCAAGAAGGAGGAAGCAACCACAAAAACCCCATAAAACAAAATGTCGAAAAAACATAGAGAAAATGTGCAGCAGCGGCAGCATTCGGCCCCTGTGTTCTTGAAGGGGTTTGAGGAGGAGTTGAAGAAGAAAGAGGGAACAAAAAAACACAAACACAAACACATGATCTTCTTCTTCTTCTTACCTGCTTTGTCTCTGATGATGCCTTTGGGGCCCATGGGAGCCCAGGCGTCAAGGAGATCCAGAGTCCATTGACAGTTGCGGATGAGGAAGGAACCAGTATTGAGGCCGGTCCAGCTCTTCTCCTTGAACACAAGCTCATCAAAGCCATGCAGGACAAGATTGTATTTCTCGTATTTCTCAAGCGGAACTTCGAACAACATATCCGTGAACATGGCATCGCTATCCATCCACCAGATCCACTCCACCTGCGGATGCCCGAGCATCAGCTTGCGGATGAGCGGAAGCTTAGCCCAAAACCCAGCCATCTCTGCATCCAAATGAGCCATGTTGTAGAAGATTTCGATGTTGTGGAGACGACAGTAGTCGATCTTGTTCTTGATGGACATGAGAAGGTAGTGATCTCCCACGGGATTTTCGCAGGCGGTGGGTTGCGAGCCCGTGACAAGAAGCATTCGGGGCTTTCCTTTGGTCGTTGTGGCGACGTTGGGATTCTTTGCTTTCCATGCTTGTCGTTGCCGATCCCAGTCTGTGATCACAGGACCCAGTCGATACGGTTTGTTCGGATCGTTGCTGCTGCTTATCTGGTCTTTATCGTCTTTCTCTTCTTTGAGGAGGAGTCTCTTGGCAGGTCCTACTTTGTTCTCTTCTTCCACTTGAGCAAGAACTCGCCCCGACCCGAGCATCATTCCACCGGTTGCAGACTTGAGATGCATTCTGATTTCCTCAAAGTCCTGTGCTGGTGTCCCGAATTGTCCAGCTCCTATTGTTCCTCGCAGCACCAGGACCGTCATCAAGCCGCACATGATTGTCACCTTCAAGTTCCTCATTGTTCTCTGCAATCGTCTTCCTTTTGGCGTCGACAGGAGTCTACTCAAGAAGCTCGAACTCGAAGCAGAAGAAGAGGAAGAAGCAGCAGCAGCCGGCGACATGATAGATGGATGCAGACACTAGAAGAAGCCCAAGACTCCTCCCGCCTTTCCTCTACTATAAGTCCAGTCCTCCAAAACAAGAACACCAACCCAAAAAACGACGACGACAACTCCCCACTTCCCCAAACTCAAAACTTCACACACACATAGTCTCAAATTCTGTTTCCTCTAATGGAAATCCACCAAGAACAACAGGACCCACCATCCACTAACTTGTAAAAGAACTTCCTCTGCAACAACAACAACAACTACTACTACTACTACTTGTGAAAAAGAAAGCTCCTCACCAACAAATGCCAGCGAGCAAAAAACAGTGTTGTACCAACCAACCAACCAACCAACCAAATGCAACAAGAAACAGCAACTCCCCCCCCCAAAAAGAAAAAAAAAAAGAAGAAAACTCTACAACTTCTTAATAGTAGTAGCACTGGACACTCACCAGATCAAACTCTATAGCTACTGATTGATGTGAGACCAGAAAGATACCACCACTCCCACTCATCAACAACAACAACATTGAGAAAGAAAGAAAGAATGAATAAATGAACGAATGAATGAATGAAAGAATAATCAAGGTTCAATTGTTGTAGCAGTGGGAGGGAACACAAGTCTGAGCAATCATGTGAGGACTGTTGCAGGCCAGAAGGAAGTTGCAATGATGGAGATTCGGGAGGGAATGCAATAAGTTGTGAACTTGGGGTGGGAAGTAGCAGCACCAGAGGAGGAGGAGGAGGAGGAGATGGCAGAGAGAAAGAGAGAGAGACAGAGAGAGAATGGCTGGCTGGCTGGCTGGCTGGTGCTGCAGCAGCAATGGAAAGAAAGAAGGAAATGAGATGAAAGGAAAGGAAAGGAAGGGAAGGGAGAAGGTGAAGGTGGCGAGCTGGCGAAACGCGTCTGTCTCTTCTGTCGCCGCCGCTGGGCTGTCAATAGGTACCCTAATTCATAATTGAGCTATTAGTCAGCCCAGGTCAAAAAATGATTTTAAAATAAAATAAAAATTCAATAATTACATATAATTATATATATATTAATGTTTTGACCTTATGTCAATTGATCATCACTGGTACTGTGAAGTAGCAGGAAGCCCAAATTCATTATTGAGATATTTAGCCAACCCAGGTCAAAATTCTACCAGGTAGCCTGGTAAAATAGATCTGTTGTTGTTGTTGTCAGGGTGTTATAACTATTATAGCTTTTAAATGTATTAATATTTTGACCTTATGTCAATTGATTGTCGCTGATAGTGAGAAGCAGCCTGGACAAACCAAAGAAAGACTCATTCCAAGAACATGATGTGAGCTCGGACGGGGGGACTGACTCTCAGGGTTTTTTCTAAAGAAGACTTAAATATTTTAACATAAGATTTAGAGATATAGAAAATTTAGCGATTTTTTCTAACAATTTAGCAAATTTAATCGAATTTTTAATAGGAAAAATTCCCTTTTTTTTCTTTTTTCTTTTTTGGGGTGTAAAAAATGACAAAAATTTTCAGGGGAAAAAAACACTGCTTGAAGTTGAAAGCCCAAGCAATTTCTTTCTTTTTTTTTCTTTTTTCTTTTTCTTTTTTAATTTTGTAAAAGTGAGAAATTTTTTTGCTGGGGAAAAAAACCCAATTTTCAATGCAAAATGAATACTTGCTTCCCAGCGTTTTTCAAACCAAAAATCAGTAAAGGAGGAAAACTTGTCAGCAAATTCATTGGCTGAGAGCTAGAAATTTGGTGCTAAAGTGCTCCTTCTCTTGATCTGACCACCCTCAAGGATCTAAGCAATGTCTTCAAGTTCACAACAAAAATAAGTAGGCTAGGTACCAATATGAATAATAGGTTACTTGAAAACACAATAAAAGCAATCCACTAATGGATGATGATTGAGGAAGGACAACTTGGGTTTGAAACATTTGAAATCAATCATTAAGGGCAAATGAAACTTAGGGATAACCTAACCATAGTACCTAACTAGCTAGATAGCTGCAAGACATGTTTGCCAATTAATTAATTAATTTTGAGATTTTCATTTTTGACAATTAAAATATTCTTGAAGGGTCAGTATTTCCCTTCACAAGTTTTTGTTACCTGAAAAAAAAGAAAATTTGCAAAAAAATTTAAACATTTCTGAAAATAATATAGTTTGTGTGGAAGCTACCGAGGTAGTAAGTAGGGTAGTAAAGCTTGCATCACTAGAAGCAAGATTCATAACTAGACTAATCAATTGTTCAAACAAAGAGAGAGAGACACATGATGAATTGTTCAAATAAAGGAAAGACTTTATGCTTATGTTATTAAAGTGGAGAAAATCTTATAAACTACATTCGAACATTGTTTTAGATGGAAACGCCCAATGTCAACATGAACCATAACATCAAAGAGGAGGGTGATCAATGATGAATCGAATAACTACTCTTGTTGAACTTGTTCAAGACACATTTACTAAACTAATCACCAAATTAATGTTTCGATGTTGAAATTAGGCCATGCCTCTCTTCTCTCTTCTCCCCTACCCCAACCCCCTTTGATGATAGAGGTGGAGTGAGTTAATAACATGCTCAAGTTTCACAAATTTGAAAGAGGGTAGAAAACAATGTTTAAACAATGGAGTTAAGATCCCATATTAAGGAAAGATATCTCCGCCATCAAAGGAACAATTTATTAGATTCTTCATGGAAGGAGTTGTTGAAGAAAAGATATATGTAGGTACAAATGTGCTCCAAAAGGGACACTTACATTAATTTAATATCCTCTTCCAAGTGGCACTCGGAATAAAACTTAAAAAATGAAATTCGATGAAAATCATGCTTACATAATGCAAGGTTGAACTGACAAACTCATGATCGACAATTTAAAAGCAAACGACTTGTACGCTTAATAACACATCATGATGATGATGATGATGATATGGGTATGATGAATGGAGACAAAAACAAAAGGGCAACATGTTTGTGAACCAGATTGATTGAATGCGGGATTGAATTGAATGGTAACCCGTTGGATTGATGATGGTATGTCAATCCTCTTCAACATGCAAAAAAAAAGTCTAGCACATGAACGGCATGAAAAGCTTTGAAGAATCATAAGAATCATGGGGTTGCTAGGGCAATGGAGCCAAATACAAAAACCTAACTAATTGGGCATAATGGGAGTAGGAAAAACCAAAGAATATTTTGGATGGGTGGGTGACTTGAAGGCACAACAAAGGCATTGACATGACTTGGGTGGGGTATTAGAATTCACAAAGTAGTAACAATCGTTGGGTAAGTAATGGCACCATTGATGGGATTGAGAATTCATATTGTTGACCATACCTATTGTTGGTTCTATTAATGCTTGTGTAGTGCATCAGATCAAAGGGTTTTTTTTTTTTGTTTTTTTTTTTTTTTTTTTTTTGGGTTTGGTGTCTAGGCTGTCGTGCGCTTCTCATACTTTTTCTGGTGAGTACAATTCGCAGATCCTTCGGCTTTGTCTCTTTTTTTAATCTCTGGTATACTTTTAATCGTTTCGTCGCTGAGGGCCTACTACTAGTGTGCTTTGTTTGTTTGAAACTTTTGTTTGTTTGCAGGGTATAATTTATGAGATCGAGAAGCTGTTTCTGTGGAACGTTTCTCTGTTTAGCGCAGCTGTTTGATTGATTCATTTGGAGGTTTTTGGGCTGTGGCTTTGTTGCTGCTGCGGCTCCGGCGGTCGGTTTTCTGGCTCTGCTCTTCATGTTGTACTGAAGTGTTGTAGCAGCAGCAGCAGAAGAGTCCATCCTATCTGCTTGCAATGTCGGAAGAGGAGAAGCTTCTCAAGGAGGCCAAGAAGCTTCCCTGGGAAGATAGACTTGCTCACAAGAACTGGAAAGTTCGAAATGATGGCAATGTCGACATTGCTGCTCTATGCGACACTATCATGGATCCCAAAGATCCCCGACTGAAAGAATTTGGTAAGTTTCTTGCTCTTCCTCTTGTTCCCTTTGAATCAGTGAATCTTGGTAGCAGCAGAGAGTGAGAGAGTCGTCACTCTCACGCACATTAGGTCAATTGTTTTTGAGATTTCTCCATGTGGATCCTGCTATTGTTGTTCAAGCTACAGCGATGCTGGTGCAGGCCATTATCACCTCATGAAATGCTGGCCAGCGCTATCAGTGAATGCCGACTCACAAGAAACCCTAACTTCCTTTGAACATATTTTCGGAGTTTGTAACTCTGTCTCCAGTCAATGGCTGTCTCTGGTGGAGTTTGTAATCTGAAGAACAATAATCTTTTGTCCATCCACATCCTTATTCTCAACAGAAAACCTAATTCTCCTCCTGTTGTGTTGTAGGGCCCCTGTTCAAGAAAGCGGTGGCAGATTCCAATGCTCCAACACAGGAGAAAGCTCTGGATGCTCTGATAGCATATTTAAGGGCTACTGATACAGAAGCTGGCAGGTTCTCACAAAGCTGCCTCCTACTGTTGTTTAGAAAACTCTTTTTTTCTTTTCCATGATGGAATGCCAGTTTCCAATTATCCTTGTTATGTGCTGCCATTTTCTTTTCTGTGCTAGAAACAGGTGTTGTTCCAGATTGGCCTCCCATCAGGGTCTTTGTTTTCTTTGCCCTGCAGATTTGCAAAAGAAATATGCGATTCTCTAGTGGCCAAGTGTTTGACAGGACGGCCAAAGACGTTGGAGAAGACTCAGGCTGTCTTCTTGCTTTGGGTGGAGCTTGAAGCAACAGATGCTTTTCTGGTTCGTCCACTCCAGTTAACTTAATAATTCTTTCAATGAGCCTCTGAAGCATACATTATGTGTGAAGTATGAAGCAGAGTCTGGATGCTACTTGGGTCAAGAAAGCATTGTTTTTTGGCACTGCTACTGTGGTGCAGCCTTAATATGATATTGGTCTCCTTTAGCAGCAATGACCTGCAGAACCAATAGGAGTTGGCTGTGGATGTGCTGACGATTTGACTGCAGCCATAGTCAACTCCTACTGGCTCTGTACTGACAATTTGACTGCTGCTGTCTGCAGGATGCCATGGAGAAGGCTGTGAAAGCAAAGCTGGCTAAGGCAGTTGTGCCTGCTATTGATGCGATGTACTTGGCTGTTAGGTATGGATTCCGCAGTTAAATTGTATGATTCTGAATCTTGAAGACCTGAGCTTCTGCTTTGCTCATATTGTTTGGACTCCTTTTGATGCCAGTGCATTTGGAACCAAAGTGGTTCCTCCAAAGCGGATCATGAAGATGCTTCCGGAGCTGTTTGATCATCAAGACCAGAATGTAAGAGCATGTGCAAAAGGCTTAACAATTGAGCTTTGTCGCTGGATCGGAAAGGATGCAGTCAAAAATATCTTATTTGACAAGATGCGAGACACAATGGTAGGAAAGACTCATCTGGTTCAGCTCATTACCCTTGTGTGATGCTGTATCTCATGAATTGTAGGCAGGTTTTGGTTTTGTGTCTGCAAGTTTCTTTTTATCCCTTCCCCTTTCTATCTTGATGTACTTGTTGATTTGCTGCTGATTTTTGTTGCAGAAAAAGGAACTTGAGATGGAAGTGGACAATGTTGTTGTTGGCTCTAAACCTACCCGCAAAATTAGGTGCTCTTTCTCTACTGTTTAGTTGTTTAGGTTGTTTTCATAAGTTTTAAGGGTTTAGTATCATAGATGTTCGAATTTGCTTGTACTCAAGTATTGCATTGTGTCAGTGGCTGTATGACTGTGTTAGTTATTCATTTGCTGGCCTTGTTGATTTCAGGTCAGAGCAAGCTTTGGAAGTTGAACAAGCTGCAGTGACAGCTGCAGAAAACTCAAAGCCCTCAGATGATGCTCCAAGTAGTGGTAACAAGTCCCATTTGCTAATGTCTTTGAGAGTTTTCTGAGCTTGTTGGAGTGTGTGCTTTCTGTCATTTTCCACATTTGTGCTAATATGTTACTTATGTTCATGTCAGGTTTGCAGGACATTGATGAATATGAATTAGTTGACCCTGTGGATATTTTGACACCTCTTAGCAAATCTGTCTTTTGGGAGGGAGTGGTAAGTTCAATCCCTTCTTATTGGGTTGTTTTACATGAAGTAATGGTCAGCGTGTACTGTGTACATGTGCTTACAAGTTTCAGTACAAGTAGTGGCAGAAGCTTCTGGGCAGCAATTTAGCTAAACATATTGGAGAGATGGGAGTAGATGGTTTGTGGAATGGTATGGTCAGTGTCAGTCCTGGCAGGGTTTCTCACCTGCATTGCTTCAGTGAATTGATATTTACCCAGTTAACCTTTGCAACATTAGTGGGTCTTAAGGTGGTTTCATGTCATCCAGAAAGCTACAAAGTGGTCAGACAGGCGAGATGCAGTGGCAGAGCTTACTAAACTTGCCTCAGCTAGAAGGCTTTGTACTGGTGACTACACAGAAGTCTCTCGATGTCTAAAAAAAGTAAGTATTTTTCATTTTCCCTGCTGTACATTGTCTGTTCCAGTAGTTGCAGTGTCTTCTTTTGGGCAATAATAGGCCTGCTTCCTTGGCAGGCTTGAATAGGCATTCTCTTGAAGCTGCATGTGGTTACTGGAAAGCATCCTGAAATTTGGGTTTTTGACCTACTATGCACCATTTGTTGATGTTTGAGCTGGAGCCTGAATGGAAGATACTTGGATTGTTTTGGTATAGTATCTTGGTCCAGTTCCAATATAGCAGGAACACATCTTGAACACAACAAATAATACTTGTTTTCAATCCACTTCCGGCCCATCAATACCAAACTTTTTATGCTGCAAAGTATTGGATTTTACTCTGCAACCTTATAGATAGGTAAAGTAGCATTAGCTGTCCATCTTCCACCATTTTGGAAACCTCTAGAGGGCTACTTCCTTGTTGCCTACCCAATTGCCATGAGTGCAGCTTTTGATGGCTACCTTTGGTTGGTAAATAAAATGCAAGAAACTGGCCTCCTCTTGATAGGATTTTGGATTAAGGAAGACATGTTTGTGGTGTCAGAGTCCATTTTATGTTCCTATAGAAGAATCTGGAGCGTGTAGATCAGATTGTTCATCTGATTCAAAAACTAATCCCTCTATTTTGCTTGCTCAGCTTGTAGGGGATGTGAACTTAGCTGTTGCTGTTGAAGCAGTACAAGCAATTGGCAACTTGGCAAGTGGTCTTCGAAAGGACTTTACTGCTGGAGCAAGGCTGCTACTACCTGTGCTCTTGGTAAGTTTTCACCCCAGATCATTAAACTGGACCACTCTCTTAATTGTTTTTTGTTGATGCCCAAATTTTCTTGCTTTCACCTTGTCCGGCAGTGATTTTCCTCTATCATACATCTAGAGAATGCTACTAGCTGTCAGATATGCATATTTTGATGAGATCAGATGGAAGCAGCAAAACTGAGCTCTGTTACTTAGGGTCATGACAAGGGTGTATCATCTTGGTTGTGTGCACAGGATAAGCTAAAAGAGAAGAAGCAGGTTATGGTGGAGGCATTGACATTAACACTCAATGAGTTGCACAAGAATGGTTGCATTTTACTCACTGAAGTTGTTGAAGGCAAGTTTTTTCAAGCCTTCTGAGTGTAAGGACAGCATTTTGCTGATTGGAGCAACTCTGCAGCTGAGGATGTTGCATATTGCAGACATAACTGACAGAATTGTTCTCTCTTTTAAGTCTCTGTGAGTGTGTGCAATATGTAGTGTGGGCAATTGGTATTTTTCTTTACACATATTTCAAGTCAAGCCAGTCCTTTCTGCTGTATAGTGATTTGTTAGTTGGTAACTGATTGAAGGTGAGGTGTCACACTTACTTGCAGAAGTGAAAGTTGCCACCAAAAATAAAGTTCCTTTGGTACGAGCATCATGCCTAACCTGGGTTGCAAATTCAATCGAGTCCAGTAACAAAGCAACTGTACTGAAGCTGCACAAGGATTATGTGCCCATCTCGATGGAGGTGAGAACATCTTGGATGATTGACCTCAATGTCAGAGTGCACCTGATGATTCCAACCAGCAGCTTTCCTTTTCTCTACGTAGACATAATGTGCTTACCTTTTTTGTTCTAACATATCTCACACTGGAGCTGTGAGCAGTGTTTGAATGATGGCTCTCCAGAAGTTCGTGATGCTGCATTCCTGGTTCTTGCTGCAATTGCAAAGGTGAGTCATTTTTAGGAATCTCTGAAGTTTGTTAATTTTTATGTGTTGGTCTCAAATCTTCTTTCTTAGTTATTGTCTTGGGTTTAGGGTTTAGGGTTTTTCCAGGCTTAGTTTTGTCTTCGAATGTTCAGTTTTTTTCTGTCTGTCAAGGAGTCAATGTGTTTTGTAGTGAAGCTTTTCTAACTAGTCAGATCAGGAATTTATGTTTCTAAATTTTTAAGTATTTCCAGATGGTAGGCATGAAGCCACTCGAGAGGTCATTGGAGAAGCTGGATGATGTGCGGAAGAAGAAGCTTATTGAGATGATTGGTCCTGGAGGGGATGTAGCTGTTTCAGCTGGTCCAGGTCTTGCACCATCTTCAACAACAGAGCCTAATAGGAATGTGGCATTGTTTGTTATGCTTTCTTTTGATGCCAAGTAATTGAAATTTGTGGCTGTCAGCAATTCTCCTTACAGCTAAGCCTTCCAAGTTGTTGTGGATTTGGTATTGACAGTGTTCTCAAGAGCTCAAGTATCTGATGGAAGTAAAATTTCAACAGATGATGTAAGTCTTTGACTTTGTGACTGTTTTATTGGTCATATACAAATTCATGGTGGAGGATTAGGCCCTACTTTGTTGGGTGGTAGGTAGAGAATGTTCAAATGTTCCATTTTATTTGACTGCCGGTGTTCCAGTGTTGAATATTATCTGCTTTCTGGGCTTTTGATGGGCATTGTGAAAGGGACTATCTTTCTACCAGGGGAGGGTGGAAGGGGTTGTGGCACTGCTTAATCTTCTGGTTCAATTGTTATAAAGGATAGGTCTGTACTCTGCTGAGGTGGCCATGCTAATCAGGTGGCTGAAATTGGTGGGAAGAGGTCTGCAGCAAGCTTGTTGTCTGGCAAACGACCTATTATTCAACCAGCAGTAAGTTTGTTCATGCCCTCCAAAATGTGAAAATTGCACATAGAACAGTTTTGTCAGGATAAGATACTGCAACTTCCAGAGACTGTTTGGAGTGAAACGCTGGCTGTCATATCATTCTGGTAGATTAAATAGAGTTAGTCAACCTGATTAATACATTTGGAGCTCTTAAAAAAAACGGAGCCATGTGGTGGCAAAAGCCATGCCTTTTTCCAGCTCAGTTGTTACAGTCATGCATCTGGAGTGGCTGAAACTTAATAGTGTAATATTGTCTGTTGGCAATTACAGCATCATGGACAATGCTTGCAGTTTGTTTTTGTAGCAGGTTTTCTGGTTCCTTTTTATGAAAGAGAGCTTGGTGGGATTCTCAGGTTGTCAAAAAGGCTGCAGTTGCTAGACCGGGCACAGGTGTGGGAAAGAAAGGAGATGGAATTTCAGGCTCAAGCAAGAGCCAGCTGAATGATATGGCTGAGGATATAGAGGTAATGGGAATTTTATTTGCTTATTGATACAGGGTTTTATGCATTCAGGGGGGGTGGGGGGGCGGGGTGGTGTTCTGTTGATCCATCTAAGTACAATTACTTTCTGTGATCAAAGCTATTGGGTTGTAGGACAAGGCACATAAAATTGGGACTAATGAGTTATATTTTTATCACTGGCTGGGCATTGGATTTCAGCCTTCAGATATGAGTTTGGAAGAGATTGAGTCCAGAATTGGGGTTCTTCTTGAACCAGATGTGATCACCAACCTGAAGAGTGCTATCTGGAAGGAGCGTCTTGATGGTGGGTTTCCTTTCACTTGGAATAAATGGTACATCCAGTTGCTGTCCTTATGTCAAGGGGATAGGTTAGATGCATATTAATGTAAGTAGCTTGGAATGAATGTAAGTTGCCCTGAGCAGTGCTTGATGTTGGAGGGTAGTCCTGAAGGTTTAGATGTTGTATGTCTCATCATGATGAGGAGCGGTCCTTTTCTATATTAATGTGACTTGGCATCTGTGGGTGCAGCAATTTCTTCTTTAAAAGAAACCGTTGAAGGGATGACGGAATTGGATACACACGCAGAGCTCCTAATCCGGCTTCTCTGTGTTTTACCAGGCTGGTCTGAGAAGAATGTTCAAGTAAGGTTTAAGTTCAACAGTTTCTAGTAAGTGGTGGCTAGAATTTTCTATGTTTGTAGACACTTTATTGGTTGTCCACAAGATAGGAGTAGCTGTCCTGTTACTTTCATCTGTTTTTATAATTTTTGATGGTCTGTTCGTTCAGTTGTACATCTCTCCCTTAGAGATTCACCAATTAAGTGTTTTTGAAAACTCTTTGAAATTTATCTGGCTTTGGATATGTCTGAATGTACAGGTACAACAGAAGGCAATTGAAGTGGTTACCCATATTGCACAGACTGCTACAAACTTCTCAAAACGTTGTGTGGTCTTATGTCTTGCAGGTGAATGTTTGCCTTCAGCAATGGTCTTGAATCCTTTTAAGTTTCAATGAACGAGTTTTGCTCCATGTCTTTGTCATGATCTTGACTTACTGCTCCATGCTGTATGAGTGATGAATGATAGTTGTTTGTTTGGTTTGCAGGAGTGGTGGAGAGGGTGGCTGACCTAAAAACAAGAATGCAAGTTACAAAGTGCCTCACAACATTCTGTGAAGCCGTGGGGCCAAATTTCTTGTTCACTAGGGTACTCAGTCAGTATCCCTTACCATCTGCTAAAAGTTTGTGTGGGCTAATTATTTGTGGATTTGGATCTTATATTGTACAGTACATCATCATTTATCTAGTTACCCTCTGAAGGCCAATGAAGATGTTTCTGGCATTTGAAGGGTTGAAGAACTTATGAAGTGCTGTTTCTGTTTCAGCTTTTTAAGATTATGAAAGAGCACAAAAATCCCAAGGTGCTTTGTGAAGGGCTGAGCTGGATGGTGACAGCTGTTGAAGATTTCGGTATTAGCCACCTTCCGCTGAAGGTGTGAAGTTCCTTTCCAGGAGACTAAAACTATGTTGCAGACTACTTGGAGCTTTGATCATTGCTACTTGGAGCAGTTTTAATGATTATAGTGTTATGAGCTAGCTGCCATTGGTAGTATCAGCCTGCAGAGCCACAGCCTCAGCAAGGGCAGCCCCTTCTTCATCAAGAAGTTGTTCCTCCTCTTTGTATCTTTGTTTTTTTTCTTCAAGCTCTGAGGGAATGGCTGCTGTTCTAGCAAGGGCCTTTTGAAGCTTTTTTTAAAAAAATGCTGCGTGCTTCAGATAGACTATGTCTTCCTTCACTTGCTTCTTTTTCTCTTTCCTAGAACTTGCTGAAGCTGAAAATGGCGCAAAGAACCTGGGCTCAACCCTGGCATATATGGTTTCTTGTTATTTGCCTGGTGTATATGGTTTATAGCCTGCAATTGAGTCTTCGTTCAGTTTTTAACTCTGACAATATCCAACTCCACTCTCCTTACCACCAAAAAAAACCTGATCAGTAGACACCTATGGCTGAGCAGAAGGCTTGCATGCCATGACCTTAACATATGTCCCTTCAATGAAACAATGGTAAGTTTGTATCAGGGATTGTCTTCTGATATTTTTCTTTGGCCTTGAAGGTTACTGAAGTCTGCTTTGAAATGTCCTGATTCTTTTCAGGATCTCATCAACTTTGCCAAAGATAATGGACTGCAGTCAAGTACTCCTGCAGCTCGAAATGCATCTGTGAAATTGATCGGGGTCCTCCACAGATACCTAGGCCCAGGTTTTAAGACAACTAAATCTTTGACCAGGTTGAACTTTTTTCAGTCAGTTACCTGCCATTGATATGATCTGTTGATTAACAGAGGGTTCTCTGGATCTGCAGACATTAAGGGTTTTCTGAATGATTTGAAACCGACTCTTCAAGGTGCAATTGATGCTGAGATTGAGAAGAATCCCTATGAGGTATTTCTCCTACTGATGAAGTAGTTTTGTTGTTCTTGCAGGAAATCTTCCATTGTTTTCCTTTTGAGTTGAGGAAAGGTTTTGTCTGGTGCATTGAATCTTGGAATTGGGTTTTTCTTAGGGACCTGCTGTAGCATCAAAGAGAACAATTCGAAATGCAGACAACTCTGTGCCATCTGGTGGTACTGATGGATTACCTCGTGAAGATATCAGTGGGAAGTTGACTGCATCATTATTGAAAAACATGAATAGTCCTGACTGGAAGGTATCTCTCTTCTTGAGAACACTTGAGATTCTGTAAATGTGGGATGATCAAGGTTCGTGTGCTTTTGATGTTAACGCTTTGTTTGCGGCATTCTCTGTGTATGTAAATCATGGATACAGTTATTGTGAAAGCTATTGTAGTTATTCAGAAGTCTACTTTTGTTTCAGGTTGGTTGCTTTGTGGTATTTTGTGCATTAGGCTCGGCAAGAATCTCTGGAGGTAGTAAATACGATATTGGAGGAAGCAAACAGAAGAATTCAGCCAACTGGAACAGGTAATCTTAGTTCATAAGGCATTGACTGGTTAATTTTTAAATACCATTCACTCAATTTGGCTTTGGGAATCATCACTTTGGTCTTCTTTGTCATTCACATTAGTCTGCCATCAAGGCAAAACTCCATGACATGAGGTGATTGGAATACTGATGACACTGATGACATTGTTCAGGACCTCACAAGCATAGGGTGTCCTTGTGAGCTTCAGATCAGCATACATAGCATCCAATGTCCTTATCCAATCACTTGCTGCCACAGTTGGACTTCTCTCTGTAGTAATACTTGGAATTGTTTTCTGTAGGGGAGCTTTTTATGGCATTGAAGGCAAGGCTTTATGATTCAAACAAAAACCTAGTCACTGTGACACTAGGCACTCTGGGGTTTATGGCAGCAGCAATGGGTCCTACAATTGACAAGCATAGCAAGGTTCTTCTCTCAATAGCTGTGATTTTGTTTATGGATGCTTAACCCCGTTGCCATGACCATGGCTTCATGGGTTCATTTACTTGAAGGTTTGATTATATATGTTGCAGGATTTACTGTAGGCATGCCTTTCTGATTGGATTGTGAGCTGAAAACTTGTTCACTACAGGGATTTGTTTTGAAGAGTAGTCTGTTGTACTGTTTACAGGGAATTATGGCTGATGTGCTGAAGTGCCTTGGTGATAACAAGAAAGTGGTTCGAGAAGCAGTAATGAAGACTCTAGATGCTTGGGTTCTTGTTCTGCAACTGGATAAGCTGGTTAGTGTTCAATCTTCTGTTAAACCTCCTCCATGGGTGGTGATGAGTTAAATTTGTAATTCTCCTCTTTGACAGTTGATTGATGTTCCCAATGGAAGGCTCTTGATCATTGTAAGTATGTTTGCAGCTTCCATATGTTATTCCAGCTCTTGTGGATCCAAAGATCTGTGCAGAAGGCCGCAAAGATCTCTTTGAGTGGGTGACAAGGCACATCGATAAGCATAGTGATCAGTCTGGATTGTTACAGCTGGTCAAACCTATCTCCATTGGCTTGCAGGTATATTTTGGTTTTGCATTAATACATGTTTATTAACCCTCTTTTACTACTTGAAGCTCACTTTTGGCCGTAATTGAGAAGAAAATATGGAACAAGTGAATGTAGCAAAGTGAAAATTTGGAAGAGGGGAAGACAGGGTCCCAACAACGCATCCATCCAAGTGTTACTTATAAAGTTCAGGATGTTTCTCACATACCTTGAATTTTAGGGGATTCTACAATGTAAATGTTGTAACCTCTAATGACAATGTGTAGGACAAGTCTGTGGACATTCGGAAGGACTCAGAGGCTCTTTTGATGGAGATTATAAAGGTTCTTGACCTTGGACAGGTATGTTCCTTTAGGGTTTAGTATAGGAAGGAATGGATTATGTTTGGATGTTTTTGGTTTTGTACTCATTCCCTCAGCCATTGACATATGCATGTAGTGATGCAGCAAAACTGTAGGATAGTTGATGTTGGAATTGTGATTTCTGTGCTTACAAATCAAGGTGAGCATTTTCTGCAGAATGACTACATCAAGAGATCTGTTGCTAAACAAAATTTGTCTCCATACCAGGTGATGAAGGCAGCTAAGGGCATCCAGGGTTCTGCACTTCAAGCACTTCAATCTGTGTTTGACCATCAAAGATCCCTTGGTAAGTGCAAAGAAACCCATCTTGTCAGCTTAAAGTTTACTCAAATCAGTTAGTTGATAGCTTGATTAGAAAGAGATTATAAAAGGAAGGGAAGAAGCTTCACAATCTACTCCAAAACTCATGAACAAATAAGGTGAGTAGCAGCTGAGTAGAATAAGGAAGGAAATGTGTTTGGTCTGCATTAGGTTTGGCTTGGTCTCCCAATTAGTTTTGTGGAGCTTGCTAATAATCTGACCTTATGAAGAAGCCCAGGTCCTTCACTTCTCAATTTGTTTTGAGCTCTACTTCCAAGCACATTAATTTTGTTAGATTGACTTGAAAATTCTGAATAAAATTGTTGTTTTCAGACATTTGTAGATTTTTTTTGCTAAATGCGTGGAATGCAAAGTGTGAAAACAATCAAATATGACTGCTCTGACCATGGTTACAATTGTTAAATAAAGGAGTAGCCAATGATAGCTTAGCCAGTTTGTATCAGCCTTATGACCTATTGTTCTGTAGGCATTGGTTGAAACTTTAAACCTTGGAGGAGTTAATGCAGTCTTTGAAGAGGATTGGTCCAATAGCTATAGATTTGGAGTTTTCAAGATTCTTTAGGGGTCCACATGTTAAGAATAGTCTTGGTCTTCTGAGGGCAAACAAAACATTTAGTCCAAAGCCTGTGAAAGAACTACTTATCAATTTACTCCAAATTATGTGCATTGTTGCAGCAGATGATTCAAGCTCTACCATGTTGGGACCCAAGTCCCAACATGGTTTGGGCAGTAGAGGAGTGGTTTCCAATTCAGGAGAGCGTGGCTCTGGTCGATCATCTACCACAATAGCCCGTGGAGCAACTGCTGTAAGCTACCTCTTATAAGGATTGGCATGCAGAATGAGAAGAGTTTTTGGATTACTGTATGTCCTGTGCATTGCATGTTTTGTGGTGTTTGGAGTTGACTCCGATGTAAAATGCCTCTGAACAGAGACCTTCAGGCACGAGGCTGATAAAGACAGCACTTGCTTCATCTGCTGATGCTACTGACATTGCACTTCAAGGACAGGCGCTCTTCAACTTAAAAGACTCCCGTAAGGTGCACCTCACATCCCTCATCCCATTTTTTTTTTCACAATTGGTCTTAGTAAAACAAACACCCTCTGGTTCTCGACAGCTCATTAATAACTTATGATAAAGCCCCTGTGAGGTTCAAGCTCTGCAACCATATCTCCTCTAGGTTTTAAGCCTGGGGCAAACTCAAAAGGTTGAACCATTGGGTCAATGAAAGCTTGAACCCCTAGGCCCCTGATTGGGCTAAAGGAGCATCGGTACCTTGACCTTTTTATAAATTGGCCAATGCTAGTGACAAAATTAGCTACCCTAACTAATTACATCAACAGAATTAAGTGAGTCTAATTCTACCCTTTAAGTTTAAAAGGATAGGCAGTTTGCAACTTAACTGACTCCCATAAGGTGCACCTCACATTTATGACCAAATCTTTCTTTATAGGTGTCCTTTGCAGACTGCAACTCCAATGCAGCAATTTTCTCTATCAGCATCACAGAAAAATGTGGGTTCTTCCAGTCCCACTTAGATCTGATATTTTGACTAATTTTACTTCTTCGTCTGCAATAGAGCACTATTTACCAAATACCTGGATTCCTTATAGATATTGGTCTTATAGCCATGGCCAGTAGTATGTTGCTCTCAAGTTTATTCAAAGAACTGTGCACCTCCTAGGATGTCATCAGGCAGGTTGTGTGCACACTGTTGAGTGGTGTTTTGATTTTTGTGCAGGGGGACAGGGAAAGAGCAGGATTCCGGAAATTCAAATTTGAAGATGCTGGAAGGCGTGAGCAACCACAGGATGTAGAGGTGAAGATGATCAATTTTTCTGTGCGATTCAGTTGGAGATATAGCTTCCAGGATTCTGATTATTTCCATCAGAATTCTCTCCATCAGTTTCATTTTTCCCTGAGAATGAGTTTCTGTTTCATGCTTGTTAGAATAGAACCTTTCATCTCAGACGGTCTTCTGGTGTGCTGTTCTGTGAGTTGTAGTGCTGACTTGTTTTGTGACTCCTGCAGGTAGACATGGTGAAGTATTTTCGAGAGGACTTGCACCGCAAGCTCTTAAGTCCTGATTTCAAGAAGCAAATTGATGGTCTTGAGCTGCTTCAGAAGGTTTTTTTCATAGACTGTGTGCCTCAAATGGAGTATAGTGGTTTTCAACTGGATGTGATCCTGTGCTTTGGTGCCTTTACAGTCTTTTGAGCTTTCATTGAAATGAACATTACATGTCAATGTCCATGCAGGCAATTCTTTCTCAGGTGAAGGAGATTGTTGAGGTTTTGGACATCATATTCCGCTGGAGTTCTCTTCGCTTCTCTGAATCAAACACAACGTGTCTTCTCAAGGTGAAAAAGTTTATTTGCAACTGAAGTGATTTTGTCAGAGTCTCTGTCACTGTTGATAGCCTGCTGAGATGCAACTTTTCTGTGCAGGTCATTGATTTTCTTTTCGATCTTGTGGATGCATTGAGAAATGATGAGTATAGTCTTACGGATTATGAAGCAAGCATCTTAATCCCATGCTTGGTGGAGAAGGTATATGGCTCCTCAAATTCCAGTACCATGTTGGTTTCAGTCTGAAACTCATGTTGATATTTTTTTTTGTTTTCTCAGTTATTGATGGAAATGGAATGTATAGCACTCTGATGGTAACATCATGCTTTCATTGTCCGAATTAACACTCTGCCAGGAGATGATGAAGTCAGAGGGGGTGTTATGCCAGTCAGTCATTACAATGTGTTGCTGTTGGGTGTGACTATTGCTATTGTTCAGATATCTCCTGAGTTTTTTGGTGTCTTTTAGAGTTGGGTCTCTTTCCTTTTCACTAGCATGTAATTGGAAATCTCTTTAGTGTAGGTGTGTCTAAATTACATGAAGTTTGACTGAAAATTATACATATGGAGAGAAGTATACATATGAAAATATGGGGTGGACTGTTTCCAACCACATTGTCTTCCATGGCATACTGAGTTCTGTGTATATTTGGGTTATATTGCTTTTTCAGAGTTGGTTAAGTTAGGCAACTTGTTGTGGCTGCAGTCAGGACATAATATTGAAAAAGTTCGTGAGAAGATCCGTGAGTTAACCAGACTTCTTTGCCATATCTATCCACCATCAAAAGTTTTTGCCTATGTTGTGGAGGGGTTGCGATCCAAGAACAACCGAACAAGGGTTGAATGTGTGGATGCCATTGGATACATGGTAGAGGAATATGGCATTGAGGTAATCCCACATGTTGTTTGGATGCATTTCACTTTTATCCACCATTAGGTGCAAAAAATTGTTTCCAGTAATGATTTTGATGTCATTCTATGCTTCAACGAGAGCAATTGTGAGGATTAACTTTTTTTTGCTGTAATATGCAGATTATCGGTTCAACAAAGTGTCTGCAGTCAATTGCAGGATTTATTGTGGAACGTGACAGTGAGATTCGCAAAGCAGCTCTTTCAACACTGGCTGTTTCATACAAAGTTCTTGGTAGCCATCTGAAGATCTTCAAAACCCACATGAATCCATGCATTTCTTGGTTGCCATTCAGACATTTTGGCTATGGGATTACATATATGCTATTGAAAATGTTGCTAATGAAGTGGTGTTGTTTTATTTCCAAGTTTTTGTTTTGGTTTCTTGACCTCACTTTTGTATTCCTGCAGGTGATGACATTTGGAGGTTTGTTGGAAAATTGTCTAGTGCACAGAAGGGAATACTGGATGAAAAGTTCAAGTGGAAGGTCAGTGTAAAATATAGAACATAGGACTGAGCTATGTTGGATGCTATATCAGTTTTTGAACTTCTCTGTATATATGAAGCTCAAACAACTAAATGTGCTAATTGGTCAAAGCTGTGTTGACATGATAACAGGCCCGTGAAATGGATAAGCGTAGAGAAGGAAGGCCTGGTGAGGGACGATCTGATATGAGAGTTATTGACTCAAGATCTGATGAGTCAAGATCTTCTCTAAGACGATCTGCTATGGACACTGGGTATGTCTTCAAAATTGTCTCATCAAGGCTTGCAGTTTTTGTGTTTCCAAGAGCTATTCATTGATTGTTGATAGGTACAGTTTAGGGTTTCTTCTTTAGCAAATAAGACTTCTGTCACAACATGATTAGATAATTGCATACTATAACCTTCCAGTTTTGGAGCAAGCAATGGATATGGGGAGGCAGTCATGGAGGTGCCAGTGATGGAGGTGCCTCATGCATCTTTACAACAGTCAAGTCCACTAGACTGGAATGAAGCACTGGACATAATCAACAATGCAACATCTTCAGAGCAGGTAAATATCCCAGGTGTATGATGATTCCTGAGAGCCAGCTGACAATAGTAGATTATGGGATAGGAGATCTGTAAACAACTATGGATGTCTCCAAAGTCAGAAATCCTTTGCAGGCTTGACTGTTTAGGTATTTGAGTACTGGGGAAATATTACTGAACACTGTATTGTATTGCATGGGCAGGTTGTGGATGGGTTGAAGCTTGTTTGTCATGAGCTGGCAAAAGCTGCTGGGGATCCAGATAGTGGTGCTCTTGATGACCTAACGAAAGATGCAGATCTTCTTGTTAGCACTTTATTTATTAAGGTGGGGATGAATTTTGTCTTTCATGAGGCTTTAGTATTGGATGGCCTGGATCTTGACTTTTTTGCTGATGATTTTCTAGTTAGTTCTTTGGAATAGAGAACGAGTCTCTTGCCTCACATTGCTGTAAACCAGCTTTCAGAGAGACTTGAATGAGGTGAATGGTGCACAATAGCTTATTGATAGTTCCACTTGGTTGTATGCTCACATAGATAAAACCTATGTAATCACTGATGTTGTAGATCAGTAATCACTTCTGTTATGGTCAGTTGGCTATGACTATGTTAGTAGACCTATAGAATCTAACAAGCTTCAACATTGTGACTTAGCAGGTGACTACAACATTCAATCTGGGACTTGCAGGGGCTTCTTCCAGGTCTTGTAAATATGTACTCAACACACTTATGCAGGTACACTTATTCTACAGTATTCCTTGTCCATTAGCATGTCACCCAACCATGACACTTTTTGTATTTTCTCTTCTTTATTTCTATTGTCCTTGAAGAATAAGACTTTGGATTTGGGCAATTGTGACCTGAGCATGGATTACCATGTTCCATGGCCAAGATCAGTTTGCACTGGTCACTCTGTGGCAGATTTTTGTCTGAAGTAATATTTCCCCTCTAAGAGATAAGCAAGTATAAATGAGGTGTACATAGTACTCCCAACAGGCCTGGCATAAACAGGTCACCAGTGTTCATGGCTCTTGAGTAGGAATCAGGTGTAATTTGTTTTCATGGAAAGGTCTGGAATGGAACACCATCTGGGACATTGGTCTTCCTCATACTCAAACAGATTCTGAGTGTGCACAAGTTCAGTTCAGAGTTTCTCAATATAGACAAGTTGTATGCAGCATATTTGTTCCCCTCCTTTCTCTCATTGTTGCCCTTGTCGACAGTTGATGAGTTTGTTCGGATGTTCTGTAGACATTCCAAGTGAAGAAGCTTGCTCGGGGAGTCAAGGAAGGGACTTTGCACAATCTAATAACTGAGCTCTTACTCTGGCTCTTAGACGAGAGGGTCCTGGTGATGGATGATGGTAGCCAGCTCCTGAAGGCTATGAATGTTCTGATGCTGAAGATATTGGTAAGATCAGCCTCCCAGATTTGTTTGGCATGTGAGCAGATTTTTCTGGCTTTGTGGTACCCAATGTCAGACTAGCTGTGTAGTATCTTGACACTCTCTGACAACAAGTAGCCTTGTTGCATTCTTGCAGGAAAATGCTGACCGGACATCAGCTTTCATTGTCTTGATCTACCTGCTGCGGCCTGTGGGTTCCTCAAGATTTGCTGGGCTGGCAAAACATGGGGCAGTTAACGTCAGAAATCAGAAGTTTCTGGACCTTGTGGTTAAATGCCTCATCAAGCTGACCAAGGTAGTTGTCTTACACCATGTTCTCTATCTGGATTTGAAATAATTTACATATGGAAGTTTGCTGGCAATGAGAGTTGCACATAAAGTGATGCTCAAGATGATAAAGAATTCACACATTATCTCCCTTATTTCAAACATCTGTTAGCATTCTAACTGCATCAATCATGTGAATCCCATGGTTCATTAGCGCACCCATGAACACTGAGAACTTGGTGGTTGTAGGTTCTTAGTTCCACTCTATCTGAGGTGGACCTCGATCGGATTCTTCAAAGTATACATGAGTATTTTGAAGAGTTGGGGATGGCTGAAATACGACGAAGGCAAGTTGCATGCATGTTGTTTGTGAAATCTGCTTTTGGTTCTTTAAGCTCAATTTTATGATGGCATGTGTTCTATGGTCTCTTGGTTATGAGTGCAAATGTACTCTTTGGTTCTGGGATGAAATGCATTGGGCCTCTCTGTTCATGAATTGCATTTGATGTCTTCATAGGCTGGTATTGTGAAACCTTACCAAGTTACCTTGCAAACTTCCTTCCACAGAGCTGGAGCAGATGATAAGCCTCTTCGAATGGTCAAGACTTTGCTGCATGAGCTTGTGAAACTCCGGGGGACTGCAATCAAAGGTCACTTATCATTGGTGCCAATTGATCTTGATCCACAACCAATAATCCTTGCCTACATTGACCTTAATCTCCAGGTGCAAACCCTAGGGACAGTTGGTCAGTCACAGTGGACAGCAGAATCCAATGGAAGCTCATCACCATCATCAGATTCTGCTGAATCACAGCTGAAAGTAAGGCTGGCTTATGCTGCATATGATTTTCGTCTATTTACACATTCCATATACCTTGTGTGAAATCTTATGAGACTGCACAAAACTTTTGACACAATTTGGTGGTTCCAATGTACAGCAAGAACTTGCTGCCGTGTTCAAGAAGATTGGGGATAAGCAGACTTGTACCACTGGATTGTATGAGCTTTATCGCATCACTCAGCTTCACCCTCAGGTTTCTTTTTGGCCAGATCTGTTCACTCTAACCTGTTCATCTTTGGGTTTTCTTCCTTCTGGTAACCAAAAATGTGAGCTAGGCTTTGTGAATCTTGAGGACATCATTTTTGAACCCGCCCAGGATGCATCTGAACAGGTTGATATCTTCTCCCAGCTCCAAAATGCAAGTGAAGCCTTTCGAACATACATTTCAGAAGGCATTGCTCAGGTTTGATCTCAACAAATTTTTTTGCACCATGCTTTCTTACAATTGCTATTTTGAACTACCAACAGGAGTCTGCTGACTTATTTGAAGCTGAACCAGAGAGAGTGCATGAGCAATGCCTTATGAACTCTGTTACTAAAATTGACTGGTGTGCAAGAGGCCACCAGAACATGGGAACAATGTAGGCTGCTGAAGTATTCAATTCTTGTATAAAATTTGGGTAGGCCTGTTCATGACCTGTCTTTAGGCCTGGTAGGTGTTGTCAGTGCAAACATGTAAATTGATGTATTTGTCTGATTACTCTTTGGCAGATGGAACGGAATGCTGCAGCTGGCAGGAATTTTGGCAGTATTCCCATTGCAACCCCACCCCCAGTATCTTCTGCAAGTATTGGTACTCCCAAAGCAGCATTGTCCAGAAGTAGGGGACAGTTTGCTGGCTTAGAAAATAGCAATGCCGATGTACCCAATGCATTTGAAGACGTCATTGGAGCCAGCTATGATGGTGCTGATTCCAAATCATTTGACTCAACTGAATCATTGCCTTCAAAGTCTTCAGCTGGGCAAAATGCACATGGTGAGTGTAACTCTCAGATCTTCTACCTTCCCCTACCTTCAGCATGGTAGCACGAAAACCAATGCACATTCTGAAGGAAGGATCCCCTACCTTCACTTCCAAGGGATCTTTAATATTAATTTGATTTGGATTCCTCATGCAGATTGCAACTAGTAGTTAACAGTCAGTTTTGTAGGCTTTAAATGCCTCATAGCATAAAGTTCTTCCAAGGTTCAAACAGCAAGATTAATTTAATTAGTCTTCTGAAGGTCATTCGGCTTCTATGTTTTCTATTAGCTCCACCTGGCAGGACCTGATGAATGCAGTCCGGAGTTATGGCAGTTAGTAACTGCCATTCATGTGGAAAGTGATGGTCTGAGACTTTGTGACACTCAAAAAGGTTATGACTGAGTTCATTCTTGTTGTTTTGCTTTGTTTTGGCAACCCATGAACTGCAGTTCTCTCTGCAATCTTATATATATATTGGACCCCATGTGCCGCATCTGTCTTTTGAAGTTATTCTTTGTAAGAATAGTTGTAGATGAGCTGTTAGTTCCTATAACCCTGATTTCTATGACTTTATGTATCTCCACAAAAGATGATGGATATATTCTGAGAATGGGTGCAGGTGACCTTAAAGCTCAAGTGCCAGGAATGGGTGGCACATTAGATGCAATCAGAGAGAGGATGAAAAGTATACAAGCTGCAGCAGCTGGAAACACCGGCCCTTATGTGCTGACTTGTGCTAATGGCTCATTAGCAGTTCAATCCCGCACGATGCCCATGAGTGGAGATGCTGCTCAAGCAGGATGGCCTGATATGGATGGCAAAGCACTTTCTGGCCTGCAAGCTCGAATGGAGAGGCTTAAAAATGGACCTGGATTGGACCTGTAGTATAAAGCAAGGAGTTTGTTAGCTAGAGTTTGCAATTCCTGGAAATTTTCTGTCTGAATCAGGTTGCAATTGTATTTTGTGAATGCAAATATTCCACACTGGGGGTTTTTAAGGGTAGGACAACTCTAGCAAATTTTATGGGTTGATGGAAGTGAATGTGAGCTTCATCTAGTAGTTGAGGCTCCTATACATAGTTGGTCGATATGTAGGTAAATTTGCGCACAAATGAACTTGAGGTGGGCGAGGGGGATGATTTTTTTAGGACAGTAAACAATTGTGCTTTGACAAAGCTAAAGCAGGCTCCTTTCACAATGTGGTGGTGCATGAAATTCAGGAAGGTGGGAAAGATGGTCGATGTGAATTTGTGAATATGCTTGGGCCATGGGTTGCAAGCATGCATCACTGTGGCCTGCTACTTCCCTCTTTCCATTTCACACTGCCTGGCAACTACCCAGATCTATGCTGGAGCAGGAGTGACCATCTACTATTTAGTCGTGGAAGGATCCAGCAGCACAAATCCATCACATGTCTTGTTTTCATAATTCAAGCAGAGCGAGAGGAGCTTGAGGGTGACTCCTCAGATGTTCCTCAAACATGTGTAAAATGCTAGTCGAATCTTTCTAGTGTATGTGAAGGACATCTTACCTACATTAAAACTCTGCCTCAGGAGATGTCATGCAAGAGCAGCTACACCCATGTTTGATATGAGACCCTGCAAAACCGTCTCTCACATTTAAGTCTAGTTTGGTAAAGGTGCATCCTCTCATTCTGAAATGAATGACAGAACTTTATGCCCGGTAATGACCTCAAAGGGGGCCATTCCTGGAATTGGAGTCTCATGGCAGGTGAGCAAGGCCCTTATTCCCAGAACAACCTCCTTCTGGGACCCTTTTTCAAAGGATTTTGTGATGCAGTCGAAGGGGCAATCATCCAGAAAATAATTTAGCCAAATTTGGCTATATACTAGATATGAAATTGAAAAGAAAAGAGCATCCTTCTATAGTCTTGGCTACCTACTTTGGAAGTCGAGGTTTGAAGCGAAAAGATGAAAGTAGTAATTGCAGGGATGTATTGGTCTCTTGTTCTTTTCGTTGACGTTTTTCATCGTCGTTTGCTCAGACCCCACCTCACTTGAAAACACAGAACTTGAAAAAAAAGAGCAGGCGATTAGCAGTAGCGATGCCTGGCCACACAACGAGAGAGAGAGAGAGAGAGAGAAAGAGAGAGCGAGAGAGAGAGAGAGAGAGAGAGAACTTCGCTCCATTTCTCTCTTTTAGTTTGTTGCCTTGTTCGCAGTGCTAGAATAGACAAACGGCTTTTCTTTTTCTTTTTCTTTTTTTTGTTTTCCTCGCTGCAACTAGGAGTTGTGAGAAGTCTTTGTAGCATCGTCGGAGATTGTTGTTCGAGTTTGAGAATTATGGAGAAGGAGAAAGAAGGAAGAATTTGTCGAACTTTCGTGTGATTCGTGGAATTCTAATGCATAGGTAGTAATAAAACTGTAGAAGAAACTGCATCCAGGTTACGATATATCATCATCATCATCATCATCATCATCTTCGACATGTTCTTCTTATGGCAGTAAGAGATCTGCATTGTGCTGTGGCGAAATGTAACCTTCCATTGAACAGGATGTGGAATTCGTTGCAGAAGAGATGAGAAGGTGCAGGAGTTTCTAAGAACGAGGCGGAGGAGTGGCGCCTCCATTGAGTGAAGGTTATTGTCTCTGAATTGCCGGGGATTTGAGCGTCGCTCTTTGCCGATGCAACAAGCCAGCATGCCGCAGCCCTGTGCAATGGTGTCTGACGCTCGCGTTGCGCTCTTTCTTCCGCTGCGTTCCTCTTGGTTGGGATCTTCCACCGTTACCTCTAGCTGCAATTCGACGAAATTCAGACTCGTAAGTAGCTTTACAGCCACACTGTCATTCGGCATCGTCCTTACTTTGGATAATACTCAACAGTGAGGCAATCTGGTCATTGTAGGCAGGAACTAGGGCAGAAACAAAGACTGTTTTCTGTACATGTCTTTCTGATGTTGTGCAGCATAGGCCCAAGTTTATGGTCAAGGCAACAACAGTAACAGGCGCAGGCAGGACCATGGAGGACCCCAGTTTGAAAGGTCAGCTGCAAATCAGTGTACCAGCATATGATGCACTGCCTCCCATCCAAAGCCACAAGCGTGTTGTCCTAGTACGACATGGTGAGAGCACATGGAATGCTGTCGGACGCATCCAAGGTAGCTCCGATTTTGCAGTCCTGACTCACAAGGGTGAGATGCAAGCAGAAACCTCCCGCCAAATGCTACTTACCGATGCGTTCGACACCTGCTTCCACAGGTTTTTTCTCTCAACTCAACTCTCACTAGTCTTGCATTTGGCGTACATACTGCGTGCATTTTCTGACATCCTAAACATGAAGTAGACATGCACACTGATGCCATGGACAACCAATAGTAGAAAGGGAATTTTGTTGAACCTGATAATCTGTTGGGTGCCATGAAGTCCACTTGCAAGGGCCAAACGCACTGCTGAGATAATCTGGGGCATTCGCAAGAAAACCATGATACCTCTTGACAATCTTCGCGAGATTGATCTATATTCCTTTCAGGTATTACAAGTGCTTTAACAAACTCTAGAGGAGGATCTGCCACCCACTATAGAGTGCCAGTGTGTGCTTACTATGCATATCCTCGCCTACTTGATGCTGCAAAGTGTTCTCTTATCTGTGAAACCCAAAGGGAGTTTGCATGTGCTTTTTCAACGGGTTCCTTTTAGTGTGCCAACTGCTTTTCTTCTTTTTTCTTTTTTTGTTTTAACTCTCCCAATTGATGTGGGTGCCAAGTTTCAATAGAACATTTCTATTTGATCACCACATTTCCACAATTTCATGTGGGCCTATCATTCCTTGGCATGCAGTCTGCCATGGTTTAATCAGCATTTCCCAAGTCACTTGGAAATCTGGAGCAAGTAGTGTCAGGCTATTTCTAGCTGTTTATGTGTACATTTCTATCCCGCCAGGGCCTTATGAAGAAGGAGGGTAAAGAGCTGTATGGGGACGCTTACCAAACATGGCAGAAAGATGCAGCAAACTTTGTGATCGATGGACATTATCCAGTACGGGAGCTGTGGGTGCGTGCCCAGAATTGCTGGAGGAGCATTCTTGATAACCAAGGGAGCTCCATTTTGGTTGTGGCTCACAATGCTGTCAACCAGGCTCTTGTTGCCACTGCAACAGGTGTTCCTGATGTTCTTGCATACCTTTGACAGATTTCTTCATATAGAGTGGGGGATTTGCATAGTATCTCCCCTAATGTAGTTTGTCTTGTTTAGGTGCTAGTAAAAATTGTCATGTGCAACAACACAATTGGAGTTGTCTTTTATTGGGGTGGTTTACATCATTCAGGACTTGGACCAGAGTACTTTAGGCAGCTGCTGCAGAGCAACTGTGGTGTAAGCGTGCTGGACTTCACTCCAAGCCACAGTCATGATGGCCCTCCATATGTCTGTCTGGACAGACTGAATCAGGCACTCCATCTACATCCTCTGCATTGTATTCTATATTTTGTTTAAGGAAAGTTTGCGGCCATTATTTCACTCTCACATTATGCATGGTTGCAACTATGCTATCAATATATGACACACAGTAAGGGATCTTAATATTGATGCAGAATGCTGGGCTTGCAGACACCAAGCCCACCACTAGTCCAAGGAGGAGGGCGAAAGACATGTACCCGCATCCTGCTTGTGTGCCATGGGGCTACTGACAGCTCTCTCCAGGTTTGGAACTCCTGAACTCAAGAGTTTGACTCAACACTAGGCAAGACAGTGGACCCACATACAGATAATGTTTGCCCCTGCATGTCTGGTTGTGTATACATTGTAGGCACCTTTCTGTTGTGTCTCTATTCTTGCATTCTTCACATGTCCAAACTCAAATAGGGAAAGCTGCATGGAAAGTTTTGGAATGTTAACATAGTTTTTTTACATTGGCCATTCTGCTCACTATAAGTAGGTTTGTTAAAGTGTGGAGTCACTTAGTTTGATGGCAAGTTAGGCTGGTTTTGTCTAAAGGCCATTTTCTGTACAACTGTGTTGCCTGCTAACCCCTCTCTAGTAGGAGATGAATTGTACTGAACAACATGGTCAAGTCTAGATTGTACATTTGTATCAATACAAATGCATGTGCTGATTGACCATCATGTGAGCTTTTCTTTGCAGAAACGGTTTCCAGCTTCAGAAAACGAGTCACTGAACATGCTGGGAGTCATTCAGGTCTTGATCTCTCTCTCTTCATGCTGGGTGAATCTCATCAGGGAGAAGTGAAGAGTATCACTACATTAGGCAGAAACCTCTTCTGCCATAGAGGTGAACTGAGCAGCTTATGTATTGGGTTAAAGTGAATGTAGCTTATGTCAGCATGTTTTGACACTATCTGATTTCAACCATTAATTGGGATCAATGTTGGCGTCTATATGCCACAAGCTGAGATGCTTGCTTGTAAAAGGGCAAGTAGAAAATAACCTTACCCTCACAAGCCCTTTGCAGGTTGAATGAGAAATTTTTGACTTTTCTAATTTGCTGTGCCTCTTGAGTGCTAGCTGACATCATGACAGCATCTTACTGTTGCTTCCAGAAATACAACAGAAACTCAGGACACACAGTTTTTGTAGAACACTTTGCCCTAAGTGTTTAGCAGACTAATTTTACTTACTGATGAACCTGGTCAGGATCTAATGAAATAATTGTGGAATGATGACAGCTAGTCACTGCCATTCATGATGAAGGTGGTGGTCTGATACCTTATGAGTGACACTAAGTTGAGTTGTTGTATCTGTTTTGGTTTAGCCAGAACTGATGCAATTCTTTTTTAGTTAACTTACTTGTCTTTTGAGAGTGAATCTCTTTAATTGTGATGGTTTGATTCAACCATCAATTAGATGCAGAGACAAAGGTTGAGTCTCCATATCTATTTTCTGGATGCAGAACAATGTTTATTGATCAGTAGCATGTATATGATACTCCCAGCACAGGGTGAAGTGAACTGTTGCTGGGATTTCTCTGAACATAGGGAGCTCCCTTTCTAGTTTTCTTCTATTTTTTAGACAAAGTCCTTTAGTGGGTCTGGTTGGTTGGGGAGGGTATCTTCTTTGATATTCTAGACATCTTTGTATTTTGAAACCAGGCTAAGGTGATGGTTCAGTCTGCTGGATGTTTGTGTGTGAACAGGCACGAAAGGTTGCAGAGCTGTTGCTGGATATAACTGTGGACTTGCTGCTCGCTGGTCCTGCTCATTGCTCCAAATGCACAGCAGATCATATAGCTGAGGTATCAGAATTATGATTTTCCATGAGGAAGAAGGGTTGCTAAAGTGGCTTCACTGGAGAATTGGTCTTGATGTACTTTATACCAAAAGTATTAACACAGCATGTTATCAAAACCAGTTTTTAATACAGAAACTTCATTGAGACACTGATCACTATGTTTATAACAACACAGTATGCAAGGCAATCCAGGAGTAACAATGGATGTGCAGGTACAAGAGGCAGCTGACTGCCTTGGTGTGAATTGCCAACCACGATATGTGGAAGTCAAAGAAGTACCAGAGCTTCGTGACATAAACTGGGGTGACTGGCAGGTCAGCATCTTCTGACAATTTGTTTTTTAAAAACAGCAGTAGTCTTTGTACATTCCAAATGATAGAGAAATTACTTCCCTTCACCAACTGAGGCACTCTTACAGATGCTACTTTTTCTCCGGCAACATTTGATTAAACCTCTCTCACTCGCAGTTCTTGAATTAGTAGTAAAGGTATAACAAGTTGAGAAGTGAAGAGGCTGTAAGATGCTCTCTGTTCTATGAAGAAACCCACTGTTTAGAAACCTGGCAAACTACATATGACAGCTTTAGGCTGATTGCACCCTGCAGCATATACATTTAGTGAACTCAGGTTTTTTATTGCAAAACCAGCAAATTTTCTGCTGGTAATGAGTTGGCAAAATTTATGCTGTTTTCTTGGCAATGCTCCAGCAGGGTACTGATGCTTCTTAGACATGTTAACTCCTCCTATTCTTGTGATGGAACCAAACAACTGCAGGGAAGACAGAAAGAAGATGTTGTGCAGCGCGAGAGGTGGCAAGACTACCTGCAACATGAGGACATTCCTGGTGCAGAGAGTCTTTCCCTGCTTTGGGATCGAGCAGGGCGGACCTGGCAGGCTTTACTAGATGAGGTGAAAAACTTGCCAGAAAAAGATGAATCCAATCCAGAGAAGACAGTGGTGGTGGTAGGACATGAAGCAGTACATGTGGCAATGTTGGGGCATTGCCTTCAACTCACACAAGCCTGTTTGGGCTCATTCCATCTGGACACTGGGAGCTTGAGTGTGATTGATCTACCAGATGGACCTTCAGGACAGGGTGTAGTCCGATGCTGGAACTACACAGCTCATTTAGGGCGTTGGGCAGTGCCAGTAACCCTCCCCACACTTGCTGATGAGGACTTTTGAGCCATTCTTTGTTGCTCTTGTATTTGTATTCCTTGTTGTTCTCACCAAAGTGAGCTCTGTAATGTTAACATTAACACTTCTCCTTAACAAGCTGGCGCAGTTTGTCAATGCCATCCATTCATGAAGGATGAAACTCCTTGATGACCTTGAGGAACTTAAATAGTTTGCCAACCTCAGGTAAAAGTTGTAGGAATAGATTTGCAATTTGGACATTTTATGGAAAACAAATGTTCTGAAGTTACTTTGGAATCTGAAAGCATCCTCAGGACATACTACACTGTCAGTCCCCTATTTGCACAATTTGCTGAGAGAGTGACAGGCCCTAGGGCAACAGGGCAAATGTTAGTGTACCTGGAGACTTTGGGAGACGGGCTAAGAGTCAGCCCTTCCATTGTGACTACTACACTTTGTGGCCTCTGTGTTGTTAGTGGGGTGAAAGTGGTCGATGGATCTACAACTTAATTTGTTGTTGTGCTGACTGGAAATGCTTTGCCGAAAAGGAGTATGTGCAGCTTGGAGACATTTTTTGCTGACATCTATATCTCCCCTGCTTCTCTGGACTTTGCACCCTACTGCTGGACCTTGTGGAAGGGCCTGCTACTCCACCTTGCAGGGAATGCAGGTTTGAAGGATTCAGATACCCTCGTGTTTTAAAGGGAGGTGTGAAAGGAATGTGTAATGAATGGTTCAGTGCCCTGAACTGAACCCAATTGGCATATAGTCAAATTGTGTTTGTGCTGATTACTGTAACTTAGTTGCTGCTGTTTTGCTCTTGTTTGGAGGCAGTACTTGGTACTCAGAACAAAACTGTAGCCAAATATATCATAGCAAGCCCCTGTTTCCTCTCTTTGAATGTAAAGGGACACCCAAAGCACTAGATGGATTTATTAATCGATTCTTCAAGCCTTCAATTTAGCTCCAGTTCTGAGGCAAGATATGCAAGAAAGGTTGTTCTTATTTCCAACTGACCCCTCTTCTGATGGTGAATCAACTGGGTGGAGAGCAAAGCTCTAGTGCTGCTCCTGCAGAAGCAACTGTAAGTTAATAAAAGAAGAGGGATAGCATCAAGAAGATGGGTATGAAGCTTAGATTCTTGACATGATCCTGGGGTCACCTTTGAGTTCATAGGGTTAGAGAAAATGTATCCCATCTACCTGATTCCTGCCCAAGTACTATGTGATATGAACTTTGCTAAGGCTTCTGTTCCTCTTAAAGTAGCTCCTCTCATAAACAGTATTTGAGCTTCTAACAATATTTCTCACATCCAAGATGGCTTACTAACTATTTCCCAAGCTCTGCCCATAAATTTGAAATTGGGACAGCAAAAGGCGAGAGTTACTTAAATAAAATCACTTGGAACAATTGTTCTATTTAGTCGATCAATAGTACTATACTATATTATGCAGTGACTTTTGTAAGATCCAACAAGCACTGGATCTTGTGCACATACATTGACCCAAAGCCAATTTTTTAACCTCAAATTGACATAAACTTGATTGTACTTCATCCAAAAAGCAATGTGCACTAATGGAGCTACCCTCAATTCTCGATACTAAGATCCTCATGCAACCCGCAATTGGATATGTTTGGAATGAAAACTTCATGTGTATGGTATTTGCATCTCCATTTCAATGTAAGATAAATGTACAGAGCTTGAAGCACCACCAACTTTACCTCCTTGTAGGGGAGCTACGTTGGCATCTGGGCATCATCATGCAAGTTTGAATCAGACACTGCACACGAATAACTGTTAAACGCACCACTTTAATCTGGCAAGCTGAGTTCAGGTCTCTAGAAGATCTTACAACTTGGGCAAAACCACTATGGAGCATGATGCAGCATGTTTTTCCTGGTTGGTGTCTTGATGTTCCTTGGAAGTTCAATAATCCTTCAATTCAAGAGACGCATTGATTGCTGGGTACTAGATGTTTAAATCAAATCTGGTCAAATCACATTGATGCAGCAGAGAATACTGGAAAGCACGAGAAATCAAACGCGGCCTTTCAAGAAACAAAGGACTAGGAACAGAAGCGAGTGCTTCGATTTTCTGTAAACCCTAAACCCCTAAGCCCTTGTATCCAGTTGAAGGAGAACACTCTACGGATGGACAGACGAGATCTACGGATGACGAATCGATGGACGGATAAGATCAGTGACTATCAAGCGGACGGGTGAGATCAATAGATCCTTATGTAATGAACGGACACGATTCAGCATCACGTCGACAAACCCTAACCGAAGTCTGTTAGGGTTTGGAGGTGGGAAGAAGATGGCCTCTTTGTGGATTGTTGCTTTGCGTTTGCGGTTGTGCAGGGATTTGAGAGAGAGATAGAACAGACCTGCAGATTCTCCTTTATAGTCAGCGCAAGCAACAATGGTGACTCCTTTAGTGAAGCGCGATCTTGTAAAGAAGCGCATCAAGAAGTTCAAGCGCATGCAGCATGACCGCAAAATCTGTGTCAAGGTTTGTTATCGCCTCTCCCTCCTCTTCCTCCTATTTTTCCTCTTCTTACCTTTTTTCTCTGTCGTAAATTCGTAGATTGGGGGTTTTTTGGTCATCATCAACCGTGACATTTGCTTGGGGAACTTCGTGTTCATTGATGTATGGAATTTGACCCACGGTTGGTTGGATTATGTGCAGACAAACTGGAGAAGGCCAAAGGGTATTGATTCCAGGGTTCGCCGCAAGTTCAAGGGAACCACGCTGATGCCCAACATCGGGTATGGGTCGAACAAGAAGACCAGACACGTCTTACCAAGTGGTTTCCTCAAGTTTTTGGTTCATAACGTCCGGGACCTCGACCTTCTCCTCATGCACAACAGGTATGGAGAGGGTTTGATGGATTGAAAAGTCTTGTATTTCCACAGTTCTGTTCTCTGCCTGTGTTAAAGCCAGTGTTAGACCATTCTTAACTGTGGTGAACTAGAATATCTTCAGAATCCCATCGCAGAGTCAAGTGGTCTTGACATCTCTGTTGTCATGAGTAATTTCTTGGGGTTAGGGTTTTGTAGTGCAAGCTAGAACCCTAAAATCAGCTGCACTTCAGAATGCTTCTGGTTATCCTCCATCTGAGTTTTCCTCTATCAGTAATGGCTATGTCTCGAGGAGCAGGGCATTTCCTTTCAATTAGTTTTGGCATGAAAACTAACTGACCAGCCTCATTGTTATGTTACCTCCAAATTTTTGTTGTGGAGTTCTCTCTGCAATCTCATAGATATAGAAAACTATCAGACCAGCCTCCAATCTTTCTGTGTTGTCTGACTTAGACATTGAGAGAAGGATCTCAATGCTTGGTTTCTGATATCAATGTAGGTGATTGATTGATAGGAGGGCTTTATCTGTCCTGTACATGACTGCAGGAAGTACAGTGCTGAAATTGCACACAATGTCTCTACTCTGAAGAGGAAGGCAATAGTGGAGCGTGCTGCACAGTTAAATGTTTCAGTTACAAATGGGAGTGCTCGTCTTCGAAGCCAGGAGGATGAGTGATATGTTGAATTCACCTCTATTTGAGAACTTGGAACAAATCTATTTCTTTTTTGTATGGTGGCCAAGCTTGTTCTGTGCGGCAGCTGGAAGAGGAAATTGTTTGAGTTAGCAGGATATTGCATTGCAGTTTCTATTATTTCAATGACTGATACTTTCAGAGTACCTGTTGTTAATTTTGAGCTTGTCATCTGTTTACTCCTGCCTTCTGTTTTGGCCTGTTTCTGTGCTTTTGGATTGTGAATGGAAAATGGTTTGCCTACATGCTTGCCATGACCCAACTCTCATCCCTGCAGTGTTAGATGTGAAAATGTGGACCATGTGCTAGTCAAGCATTTGACTGCACAATGAGTGGTCACTGCTCAGATTCTATCCCTGTTCCTAGTTTGATGTTCATGGTTTGTTTTGTGGTTCTTTTAGTTTGTCAAAGCTTTAAATTCCACTTCAATAGCTCTCCTAAATTTAGGAAGGTGAGCTAGGACTTCATTCAGTCATTGTTATCTTACATACAAGTACAATAAGGCATTGAAATTTGATCCAAAATGGATGAGTTGCAAGCATTGAGTACACCCTGTTGTAGATCCATGTTGTGTATTTTGGGAAGACAATAAGGTTTGCATTCTTACTGTGTATGTTGGAAAGATGCCTGTGTCATTCTTATTTCTGAGCTGATGCTTCCACTGTTCTGTGGATGCTGTGTTGATGAATTATGCTCAGCAGACACCTATATGACTTGTAGTTGTGCAAGTGATGATGCACAGTTTTGTCAACCTCCTTTTTGGGTTAGAACTCATCACTCAACAATGAATTGTAAGAGAAAAAACAAGTATAGCCAAGCTGAAGTCCCAATTCTCCTTTAAGCCAATCTGTTAATGTGTAGAAATAACTAGGGAGAAATATCTATTGTCATAAATAACAGCAGAGATTGTAGAAAGGTTGATTCATCTTCCACTTGTGACATCAACATCTAACATTATTTGCAGTATTGAACAGGGAATGCAACAAACACCTGTAGAACACTTTGAACATGCAACAAGCATCCCTGGAACACTTTGAACTGCACAACAGTAATTTCTGAATTTCCTACCCATGCACTGAAATAGTCAATTGTTAGTGTATGCTACACAAAAGTATGAGTAAATGTAAAAGTTTGCATCTCTAATAGCCACTGCTCAGTCCAGACATGCAGTGGATTGACTAGATTTCTTGATTGGTCTTCACAATATTTTCCACTACTGCTGCTGATTGGCTAGGTCATCTGATTGGTTCACTTGCATTGCTATTAGTGATCTCCAACTTTTGAGACTTTCAGTTTCAGAGTTAATGTAAATAAATAGTTATGGAGATGAGAAATACCATCAGGCGAGGATAGTCTGAGAGACAATTCAGACAGTGCCCTGTAAAAAACAGAATGCTGAATGGCACCACAAATATTTCAGGTGTTCAGCATGATCATTTACTCAAGCAAAAACCTGTGATACAGTCAGATCAAACAAGTGTCATGGGCACAATGTTGATGTATGCAGGTAGAACAGTAATAGCTTGAGGAGTTGCAGGGTCTGCTTTACAAGGTCCAACAAAGACTAGTACAAAGTGAGAAATGAAAAAGTGCATAAGCATTTACCTTCTTTCAGTGGGTACACTTGTAGCAGAAAAATATGATCTACTTGGATCCTTCTGAGCTATCAATCTCATACATGGTAGAGACCATGTCAAGCATAACTGAGTAAACAGTGTAGGTGTATAGTATACGAATGCATGGAAACCCAGCATGACTGTCTTCACCACAAGATAGAGCTTCAATGATGAAGTTAACCCATCTACAGTGAAGCATTTTAATCAAGTTTTGAAGATCAGGAAAGAAAAGAAATTAAGAGGAATAATCACAGCAAGGTAGAATGTGTGTTGGAGGCTTGCTCATGGTAAGCAGGTTTGAACTGATCAGACAAGACAGTTCTAGCCAGTTGCACATCTCTCACAAACGTTGTTCTTGCTTTTGCATAAGGGGCATCCCGAGCTGCAGAAAAAGCAGAAGAAAGAGTTTTAATCCTTTGATATCGAGCTCTGACTGTCCTTGAAATAAGTAATTACTTTAATCTCCAACATTGCACAAAATTGTCAGTGGATTCCATAACAACAGATTTCCGAGCATCCCTGAAAACTCAAACAAACCTCACAAATTGATGCTCAATTTTTTCACAAGCTTCAGTCACATAACTGCCAAAGGAATGAAGCCACACAACATGAGATCCAACATGGGTACCCCTAACTTTGTGAACAAATGAGTAGAGAAAAGAAGGAAGAACGAAAGAATAAAACCAAAAACTAAAGAAGATGGGAACAACTTACGTAGTCTTTGTGCCCGAGCAATATTTGCCCTTCTTTTCCAATAGAGCAGAATGCAAGCCACCAGAGCACCAATGCCTATAAGGATGCCAAATGCAAGACCTACTTTTGCAGCAGACCTACTGCCATGACATTCTCTGAGGCCAACCCCGCATAGTCCGGCGTTGTTTCCAAGGCTGCACAATTAGTCAACTGCTTCAGTACCCGCTTTGTAACTGTTATAGCCCGCCCCCATAAGATTGCTACAAGATCGAGAGAAGTCAAATGGATCTCTGCTGGCTAAAAGGTGATAAAAAGTGCTCTCCAGATGCTGTACCAAAGACAACATTACCCTGTTGGAATGCCTGAAACGACTCTATTTAACTCAAGACCAGTGGCTTTTTCTTCAAATTTGTGAGGTAGGTAGGTTGGCTATCATCCACAAGAAGACTTAGCAAATTTGGATACAGCTCAGAGAGGAAAGTAAAGAAGTTTAGGAATCATGCTATATTTTGACAACATGCTAGAACCTAGTGTCTAAATATGGAAAATTTAGTTCTTTTTTCCTTATTATTTTGCGAATCCCATAAAAACCGTTCTTGAATCTGTTGTACTAGCTTTTCTTTTTGTAGTGAGGATGCAAAAATTCTCCAAAAACAGAAACACTGCTCAAGACAGTTCACATTGCTGGAAACTCAAACATAACAAAAACAGATTGTGAAAAAAAGGCATTGAGAAAGGGCATCATCATGTGTACTTGAGACTTGCACCCCGCAGTGCACCAGCACCAAGACTGGCAGGCACCTGCCCAGTCAAAGAATTGTCATTAAGATACCTGCACATTGCCAAAATTTATCACTGTGAGTGGAGGATGATTCTGTGCTGACCAGACTAGTCATAATAATGTTAGGAGGCAGGAGAAAGAGAGAGAGAGAGATACTGGCAATTAAAGAATCCCACTGCATGCAGCATAACTGACAATGGACATCAAAGGCTTTGAGAGAGATGGAGAAAGCTCACAGTTTCTCCAGGCGAGGAAGTTCACCAAGGTTTCCTGGTATAGATCCATTCAAATGGTTGTGGGAGAGGTCTCTATACACAAGACATAATGCTATGCATCAGTGCAAAGTTTTCTGCCAAAACATCAATAGTTCATGAGATGTTTTGAGTCTAACATGAGGAAATCTAATTCTTAATGAAACTGAGCATTCCTTTTTTACATCTCATCTTGCACACCCTTCCCAGCTCTTCTCTCCATTGTGTGTGCATATACATAATGAATCTGTGGAAGTGCTAAAGCTTAGGATTTAGGGTTTAGGCAAGAAAGTCTTGGGAGGTACAAGGTAATGAGAGCCGACAGGTTGCCAATGGAACTGGGGATGGGACCTTGCAATGCATTGTTGCTCATATTTCTGCAGGGATCCCACCAATAAATATAAGACCAGACAAAGGACTCCAAACTGCACATGGCCTCCACACAGGATCAAGCTTGCAATACACCAAGACTATGCCCTGAAGAGGATAATGGGCACATTACATCAACAGTCAGAAAAAGCTGAAAAGAACCACAGAGAAAAAAAACATACATTGCTTGGAGGCTTAATAGAGATCCAATATCATCACTCAAATAACCTTGCAATCCTTGATAGTCAAGATCTCTGCAAAGCACCATGCAGCAAAGTATTCTTCAGTCTGCTGAGTTCTATACGTTGAGCTTAGAGAATGGATTTCCCAAAGAAAACATCAGGTTACTTGCAACAGAATCACACAGCCCTGTGCACTTATACTACGCTTGTACTAAGATGCCCATCAAGTGATGTGGATTATCGCTACTGTATTTGTTGGGTTGTGCATGCTACGTACTGCTCACATGGAATTTATGATCCTTAGCCCAACAGCAGCAATGGAATGCAGTGCAAAGAAAGCAAAGAAAAACATGTGGAAGGCCAAGAGAACACACAGGCCATCAACAAACCAAGTGCTAGCATTGCTGTTAAATCCACAGTTTATTCCAAACCAAGGGTGCTCAGTAGGCACACATGGATCTCCATTCCATCCTAGACGAGTAGGTAAGTTCAAAGACTGCTTCAATATCTGCAACGCCCATACTGCACATCATCACCCAACATAAGCAGCCATCCACCCATGATAAGGTCTCTGCAAATCTCTGAGTTTACATCTTTTCAGTAATTGAGCTCATGATTCAAGTCAGTGCCCAAATGCTTTAGCATCTCAGCTCAAGCATATGCTGATAATCAAGCTTGATCAATCTGGTGGTATCAGAAGGACAGATCAGTTTGGGTGATGGGTAGAGATTGAATTTCGTTCCTGTCTTTTGCAGTTCTAATTTCAAGGAAAGAACCTGACAGTGGGTATACATTACTACAAAATAATCCCACCAAAGTTTTGGGCAAACAATTATACACAAGCATCTGTGTCCTGAGTTTCCGTCATATTTCTGGAAACACCATGAAGAGTTACTTATGATGTTGGCTAGCACTCAAGACATATGTAGCTAATTTTTTAAAAATCATTAGTGTCCACATTCAAGCTGCAACAAGCTTGTGAGTGTAACATCACTTCATTTTTAACTTTCCTCAAATCTTGAACAAACCAAGTGCAATCACTGTTCCTAAGGTCATACAGACCTAATCTCCAGAGAAAAAAAATGAGCTGACTGAAGTGATAAAAGAGAAAGTGGAAGCAAAATCATCCATATGTTGTCACAGTTTGAAGAGTTCTAGAAAAATTATAAAGGAGAAAGTGGAAGCAAAATCATCCATATGCCATCACACTTTGAAGACCTCCAGCAAAACCAAAACTATCGAAACATGAATGAGTGCAGTCATAAGCTTATGAATTGTCACTCACAAAAATGTTGGACCACCACCACCTTCATCATAAAGGCAGTGAGTGACAACCTGCCATGACTCCTCAGACTTCATCAGCTCCTGGTACTGGGGTGTAGACAAGTGTATAATAACTCGCCCAGATTTCCAGGCAAACCCATTACACAAACATCTGCATCCTGAGTTTCTGTTGCATTTCTGGAAGCAACAGGAAGCCTGGGTCAGGATGTTGACCAGCTAGCACCTCAAGAGTCATAGCTAATCAGAAAAGCCAAATAATATCCCCCATTCAAGCTGCAACAAGCTAGCTTGTGACAGTAAAGCTTGATTTCATTCGAGCTTGACAGACAACCACCATATTAGTGAGGTTAGATAGATTTCAGATCTGCCACTAATCAGTGGAATCCAAAAAGGGAGGGGGAAGGATGAAGACCCAACCCTAAAAAACACAGAGGAAAGACAGAAACAGTGGTTTGATTGAATGACAACAACAGCTGACTAAATGTTCAGTACCCTTCAACAGTAACATGTACAATAGTGACCTAAGTTGCTACCATTACATCCCACTGCTGGAGTTCCTCAGCTACAGGCAACAGATGGGAGGTCAATATAATATATTAATTAACATGTTGCAGTTTCAGGAACAGGAAGACTCTCAGCCATGATGATGAGAGAAGGGAAATAATCAAAGAAACCCTAGAAGAAGGAGGAATCTAAAACAGAAGGAAAACCAAAAAAGAACTACATAATGAAGAGGAAAAGGTGTTGGGAACAACACAGCAAATTCACTAAGAGCATATAATCTTTGGAGACTGATACCCTACAACAGATTCTAGCTTGTGAGAGGTGTGGGTTTCATGAATCACTACTGTATAGACTCTCAGCCCCCACTTCCAAATCTGACTCGCTGGGAACCCAGGCTTCTGTCAGCATCTTAGGAGTTCTGAGATTAAGAAGTCACAAAACCAAAAATCGATATCAAAGATTCATACCCACAAATGTACTGGACCTGCCAATTGTGCCTGATTTGCACTAGTGAGAGTTTTATCATGTCTTAGACCAGCTGGCTCTCATGACCAGCTGCATAAATCACAAAAGTGACAGAACCAGCAATGAGCGCTCTTGAAACCATTGCCAATATAATGAGCCCATCTGAAAAGGAAGGAGTTTGTCCTTCCAAGTTTGGACTTGGAAGCCAATAGTGGGGCACTCCAAAATACCAGTTACTGGACAAAGAGGAGACAAAGGGGGTTCTGGTGGCAGAGCATCAGAATTTTATTACCTTGTTGGTTTACTGTTGGCCACTCCGCAGGAATAAGCTGATAGACTTCGAATGCATTGAAGGCAATTCGTCCAATTACAGGGTTGAAGGTCAGCATTAGGGCTCGACCCTCCACCAATACAGTGGCATTTAGGAAAACTGCAGAATAAGGTGCACCTGCAAGCCCAACAATGTCAACACCTTCGAAAATCTTGACCCCATTAACCAATATGTCAAACACTCTCTGTTTGGGTGCTGTAATTGTTGGGTCAATTTCTGCCAAGTATATCCAAACTGTGTAATTCTGATTTGCTTGCACGGGTAGAGTATATGAGATAGTTTGTGTTGGATCTGTTGTTGTTGCTGATTGAAAAATTGCCTCTGGGTAAATATTCGGATAGGCGGAGCAGTTTGCTATGCTATTTGATGTCTGCAAAGAGCTCACAACAGAGCCCGGTAAGAACAGGGAGCTGTCACTTTCCCAATACCGATCTCCTCCCCATAGGTTTGCTTGAAAATCAGACCCATACCCAGACTTTGCTGCCCCAGCACTGACTCTCTTAACCGATCTCCATACAAAGCCTTGGGAAGGAGGAGCATTGGGACCCCTCTGGTATGCATTGTTGAAAATCTGAAGTATTTCGATTGAGGCAACAGCTGGATTCCCATGGCCAGAGCTGTGGAAGCAAATGGTAGCAGCACCATCTGTGACATAGACTAGGGCATCTTCATATGCATTGTCCACATCTTGACTCCATCCACTCTGCATGGAGAAGGCAAGTGTGCCCTCAAGAGAGACATCAAACTGAGGTTCCCGGCCCGAGTTATCTTGTTCTCCAACCGCAAAAAAGCACCTGAGAAGAAGAAGAAGATTGCTCAACATCATGGGCAGGCATTATGGTAAGAACTAAGAATGGCTGCTGCTACCCATCAAACATCCTGCTTATTCTCCCTACAATCATCATGGGGGATGATGGGTTCTACATGATTTTTCAAATGGGCAGAAGAAGAAAAAAATGTATGATGAAGAACCTGATCAAGTAATGTCCCACTGGGACACTGACGTTGTAACAGTTTTCAGGACCATCTGAGATTTGGAAATAGCGCAAAGTGTTGAGCATGGGTACTAGAGTATTCTTCACAGTCAGGTTGGCAGAGCTACCACCTGTGTAGCCGAAATCTTTGGCCCACTTAAACCCATTGGAGGCATACAAATCTTGGTTGGAACCACAAGCTATCCGAACATCATAAGGCTCTACATACCATTTTCCCAAACCAAAACCACCCAAGTTAGTCAGCACGTCGATCTGCTGCTTTCTTCTCCTCACGTACACAAAACAACAGCAGACCGGACTGAATTATGTAAAACACTGAAAGGAGTCAAACATTCTTTGTACTGCGCCAGCAGCAGCAACATTCGAGAAAACAATTAGGTTTCTCAACACTGTTTTTTTTGGGGGCCTTTCCTTTTCTCTTCAACCCTGGAAAACTCATACTAACAGCAGCAACCTAGCTACTAACTACATCTCTGGCTGTCATTACAGCTCCTGAGCTACTACTGCCATTACCACCCTACACCCCCCAGCTGCTGCCATTAGACACCACAAGCAGCTCCAAAAAAACACGATCTAGCAAAACTGCAAGAGAAATACACTCCCATTCACAAAGCATTATTGCCACAGTACACACACAGGACTACAACTGCTCTTGAAGTAGCTATTATTGTAGACAGTACCTTCAGCTGCTGCTGCTGCAGAGGAAAGACGCGCAGTAGTAAGAAGAAGCAGCAGGCTAGTGAGAGCCACCACATCCATCTCTGCACCCCGGATCCAGGTGCAGCATAAGGGGAAAAAGGATTGTTGAACTTAAGCAAGAAGAAGCTTGGCGTCTGCCATAGCCTGTGTTGATCTCGTTGTTGTTGTTAGTTGTTTGTGTTGTTGCGCAGCAGCAGCAGCAGATCTCGTTCGCACTCACTCACCGCCGAGTTGTGCACCCACCATCCACCACCTCCCCTAACTGCGGTGTCAGTAAGTAACTAGCCGTCACTATTTGGATGAACAACTTTGTGGTCCGCTGTGGATGGATGAATAATTCACCTGGGGTTATTAGTTATTAGTTATTAGTCATTACCTTACCTACTCTACTCTACTCATGTTCCACACTAATTAATTCCTAAATAAGAGGGCCAGTCAGAAAAACAAAAACAAAACAAAACAAAAAATAATTTGCCAAAATTTTAGAAAATTGAAACCAGTTCAAAATATCACCGAGTTGCGCACCCACCCCCCCCCTCCTAACTGTGGTGTCAGAAAGTAAGTTGCCGTCGCTTTTTGGATGAACAATATTGATGACTATGGATGGATGAATAGCACGTAGCTTGTGTTATTACTTTACCTACTACTCATTTTCCACACTAATTAATTCCTAAGAGCCCCAAAAAAAAAAAAAAAAAAAAAACCCCAAAAAAGAAAACAAAAAACCACCAAAAAATAAAAAAAAAAAAAAAAAATTAAAACACGGGGGGGGTGAAAAAAAAAAA
>Ga0116231_10001401_pt1 | contig 49096 bp, 52 predicted proteins | sample S1TSphgellanicum_2_FD_89695 | JGI IMG/M metagenome (GOLD analysis project Ga0116231, IMG submission 89695) | Host-associated microbial communities from peat moss isolated from Minnesota, USA - S1T2_Fd - Sphagnum magellanicum MG | ecosystem: Host-associated > Plants > Peat moss > Unclassified...
GGGGGTGTATCGAGTTGCCTAAAGATTCCTATATGAAAAGTGGATCTGTGAAGGAATCAAAGAGTTCTGCAATATTGCAGCATTGTCCCCAGGTGTTTCAGGTGGCCATGTGGTAAGTTGTTGACAATTTTCAGTATTTGCTACATCTTATTTGTCAGGGGCATAAGCTGCATCATGTTAATGGTATGCTGGTTTTGGATGAGAATTAGTGTTAAAAGTTTCTGTGTGTTGCATTGTTTTTGTGAGAACTGGATCCTTGCATTCTGAATGCTTTCTATCAGATCATTGAGTAAATTATTTGAATTTTGTTGTTGTTTTAACTGCTTATCAAGATTTGATAGGGCAATCATTAGTTCCATCATTCTTTTATGGTATTTAGAGAAGATATGTACCCTTTTGTCCCAGTTGCAGGCTAATTAACTTTCTGGAACACCATGCTTCAGGAAATGTCAACTATTTTGAGAATGCCACTGGACCTTGAGGAAGAGCTCAGATTGATGGCTCAAGAAGTGCGAGACTATGTTGAAGCTGTGCTAAATAGTCTCTCTGCCAATATACCTAAAGTGACGAATCCTGGTCCACAGTTCTTGACCAATCTGCCTTAAGATTTAGTTGTTCATAACTGCATTATCTGAAAGTGAGATAACAGCTTTCTTCTTCCAGCGGGCATCTTTGTTCTGGATCTTGTGTAGATGAAAAACAAGGGCTTGCAGACAGGAAATGTGAACAGAGTTTGGAGGATTGTTGAAATGCAACTTGGAACTGTTGAAAGAAGAAAGGTGTTTGAGCAATCAACTGGAAGTCAAACTGAAATCCAAACCGATCCTTTATGACTACTAGAGAATCCAAGAAATGGAAATGGATTTGTGGGGTCATATGACACATCAGTCAGTCACTCTGTGTTTGGCATATTGTCAAATGTGTATTATTGCTGGCTGTTGTGCTGTGTCAAGTAGAAAGAGCAAAGGAAGCAATGCTAAATCAGCTCGACAGCTCTATCAGTTACTGGTTTCTGTGAAGTGCTTTTGCTGAGTTCATTGACCAGATGCTAGAACCAAACTGTGCCTCATAGACTAGTCATGGTGCTTGTTCTCAGCCCTTGGTGTATGGACTTTTTCAGTTCACAGCCAACAGCAAAAATTGAAGAACTTGTAAAAGAAGAGGAGGGAGTGAAGGTAAAGCTTGAGCAGTGGCAAAAGCAGCCAGCAGCTTTGAGCAAACTTACTCGACAACTCAGCCTTCGTGACTCATAAGCATCCATTGGGGCTGGATTAGATGGCTCTGGTAGGTTTCTTTTTCACACAAACTGTTCCTTTATCACAGAGACTGGAACAAACAGGCAGGGATGACAAAAGGATGGTCTTCATGTACAAACCCTCTTTCATTTCCAAGTCTGAGAACAGTAGCCATGCAACTCTGGAGATGTTAGATGAACCTAAGTTGACAGTGAGACAAGACATGTCTCATTGCCTAAAATGCAAATGTCCTTTACTTTGAGCCTGGAAATCCAATACTAAAGATGTTAATGTGACATTCTGTTAGATATGAAGCCCATTGTGATATGAAACCACTGATAGAAACCTAAGAACTGAGATTGTGAAGGCTATGCAGGACCTACAACAATAAATGAAGTGGAGGTTGAGGACTGGTGGTAGCATTTGATGAGGGAGGAACAATCCATTCCTCATCTTCTAACCACTCAATTTCACTGCACAAATCTTCTAGAAGCCCCTCACTTGCAACGAATGGGTGCCTACCATCTTGAAATGGAAATCAGGATGATTATGAAGGAAGTAGTGACACTGGAAAAATTAGTTGCCACACTACAGGGAGATGGCCTCCTCCATCTCCCTCTCCTGGTGCTCCAGTGTAAAATCACTAGATATTGTTTTGGTAAGCTCCTTTTTGTACTGGTATCTCATTTCGAACTAAACCTCATTCTCCTGTGGTTGACATTTAAGTGGGGGATGATTTGGTTGTCTATGTTCAAAAGACTTTTTTTGTATTTCTGAGAGCAAATTTAATGCCAGCATCTTTTCAGTTTGTCTGATAGAATCCAGGACCTAAGAATCTGTCACTAATTTGGATTTCTCATGTATGTGGGGAGATAGAAGTTGGTGTGAGAAAGGGACTGGTCATAGAGAAGGGGGCTTGCTGGAATCACTTTGGGGAGGAAATGAATGTGGTGAGAAGGGTAGAAGGAAGAATGGTATAAGTTTGGGTGGAAGAAGAGGAAAGGGAGGATGGGAAATCAGAATAGGTTGAAAATGTTGCTGAATAAGTGAAAATGTACAGCATGGATTAAACAAAATTTCTCAAATGAGAGGTAACGGTGTTCAAAGGAAGAAATTGATCACAAAGAAATGAATAGTACTTTAAACTCTTTTTGATACACCATTTAGGTGGCTTTTTGAACTTGATCCTTGAAACCAGCAAAAAAGACTGAGTTTTAAAAACTCTAAACTATGCATCATTTTCCTTTTCCTTTTCCTTGGCTTTCACTTTTCCACTTAAAATTCAAAATGATATCACCATAAGTACATGATTGTAGTTAAACTTGAAAGGTGAGTGTATACCCATGTTTGGCTCTGAAAACAGAGTGCACAAACATAGTTTAACTATTGAGGTCTATTTTAGCTATTACTATAAAAATCCCTCAACCCTTCAAGAAAAAATTCCATACAATAGAACTTCCTTAAAATCCTTAAAAGTACTTTTAAAAGCCCTAAAAAAACCCTGAACCCTAAAACCATAAAACTAATCGCTGTATACCGATCCTGATACCATACACAGCACTTGTCAGAGGAAAACTGTATGTTAACTGACAGGAAAAGACATTTAACCTGATTCACTGCAGGTTTGGGTGCAGCAAGACTTTATGTGAAGCAAGCAAAAAGCAAGGATTGAACCGTGTACTGGCAATGCTGTATATTAGATTCAATCTTGTCACCAAAAGGAGGTTCTGATACAAACCACTCACCTACAAGTCAGTGGCCTTTGAGAAAATGATATAGCGTTCTTAGCTCAAGAATATCTATGTGGATATTACAAAATGGTTGAATTTGTTGCTGCTTTAGGATGGCAGATATCTCAACCTGTAATACCCATAGCACTCCCAAGTCCTACTGTACTAATTTACAACTAACAAGGAAAAAAAGGAAGAGTTCCTGGATATGCACCGAATGACAAAGAAGAAAGAACTTCAAAAGTCCCCAGATATGTCAAAAAAGCTTTGCCACACAGGCCTAAACAGTCAAAGGTGAAGGGAAAGGTGGTAAGGAAAATAGACTGGATGTTCTCTGAGAACTGAAGAGCTCACAGAACAACAGTACAATGATGAACAAGGAATGCTGAACCTGGAAGTGGAGAGTAAAAGAACAAAATATGGAGTAGGTCAGAGAAGAATATACATTTACACAACAAAAATCAGTTTTGAGGATTTACTTAGCCCATGCAACAGAATCAATCTCATCACGTGCACCTTTATAAAGCTCAAGTCTTCTGGAAAGCTGGTTCCTCCGCTCCATTAGTGCCGGATCCTCATCCAACATCTGAGCCAACTGCTTTCCCTGCACATGACAACTTGTCCCACTACAGTCAGGCCCCCTGCCACTTAACAATCAATTGAAACTCTTTAGCCCATTATTGAAATTTTTGAATTTGGGATTTCTTTGCTTTGTACTAAGGAGCACATAGTCCTGTCCCACAAGTGCTTTCTCCTTGTCTCAAGGTAGTTTGAAATTATGCAACACCACAACATTTACAACTCTGAATCATTTAAGGCACCCAACAGATTGCCAAGAGAATCATACCTCTCGCTTCCCAACTTGACTATAGAAATTATCCAGTAAAGAGTGCTTCGCCTCACGCACTTGACAATGCACAACAGCCTTTGGCAGGGAATTTTTTAGCAGGTCACATACCATGTTAACGTATGCTGAAACATTTGAACCTGCCAAAAAATCCAACCTGATTCACTGTTAGGTGCTTGATCACCCTATTTATTTTCTAGCTGAGAAATGAAATGCTCAAGCTTGTATAAGACAGGGTTACAGAGACATATCAAAAATTCACCTCATGCAGCATCCCTAAAGAAATCCTCTACAAAACGACCCTATCTCAGGGCTGGTGCACTCCCATAACCCAGAAAGTACCAAAATAGACAAACCTCTCCTAAAGAGGTCCTCTGATCTACATGTGTGAAGAAACCAGATTCACAGCTAGCTTCCCCATAATCTGACAGAGACGTTCAATTATATGTCTCATGAATCAATTGATGAAAACACTCACCAATCCTTCGCAAGTGGCCATCAGTGTATCGATCCATTGTAGATGCACCTGGATTTCCACCTTTTTCAACTTCTTGTGGAAGCTTTCGGAAGAAGTCAACAGTTAAGTAACTTGCCTCCATGTCAACTAGCTTAAGAGATGTTTTCTTACTCTCCTCTCTCATCTTTTCAAGAGCCTCTACTGCTGCTTGTGTGAGCTCAGCTCGCAAGGAAGGAAACCGTTTTAACTCCTGAAAATCACAAACCCTAAGCATAAATGTACATCAATCTTGGGACAGAGAGGTTGGGTAAAAGTTTGAGGAAGATGGGACCCTATGTATGTGGAAAAAAAATTCCATTTGAGTACATCATACCTGCAAAGGTCCTACAGTAAAAGAGAAAACAGAACTTGTATAAGTAAGAGAACAAAATCCGGTTTTCTTACTGTACACTCCCCAACTGCTCTGCGGACAAGATCCTTGAGGATAAAGTGTGTCTGCAAAGAGTCATTGACCAACATAGTTAAGAAAATTTTACTTGAACCTAAGGCAAAATACTTTCCAGTGCGAAACTGAAGGGTGGAGGTTTTTCAATCCAGTTATGAAAGAAAGAGCTGATAGCATAAAAAGACGCTGCAGTGATTCCAAAAACACAAGTGCCTTACAATCCTGATACCAGTGGCAGATGATAAAGAGAAGGGGAGACTCAAGGTCAAGAAACTCAAATCTAAGACATACCGCATCAACAACTGCTTCTGCAGGGCCACGGAAAAGGAGAAGGCCACTCTCAATCAAGCGCCTGTAACCATTCTCTGGAGCAATGAGATGGGGTTGATACCCATCAGCTTCAGACACTACTTTCCTCACATTCTGCATTGAAAGATGTTTTTCCAATGGGAGCTTCTTTAGTGCTGCTGGAAGCTGGTTGTCAAAAACTGAGTATATCTTTTCACCTCCTGGTCGCCTGTGGAAAGGAAAATGACAATTAGAAAGCTGTGAATGGTATGCTAGAAGATAAAAAAGAAGCACCAAGAAAATGGACTTACGAGCCATCTAGATGCTCCTTGAAGATGCGATCAAATGATCTGCAAAGCTCCAACACAGTATACAGCTGAGCCTGCACAAAAATTGTGCAATGTACACAAATGATTAACACACTCCTCAGTTTGTAGGCCTGTAAGCATTCCCCCTCTAAAGAAGCATAAAGGTAAAATCCATTGTCAGTTTAAACATAGAAGGAAAACACTAAAGCTGACACAAATGTCCTTCAAGATACAACTTGCATTCAAGCATCATGACACTGGAAACAGTTCTCTTTCATATGATGGACAAAGACTGTACAGCACTACTAACTACTTCAATACGGAGTCACACTGGAAAGACAGTACAAAGGAAGAGTGTATTACCCCCGCATCATTGGCAAGAGGCCGGCCTATCTGATTCAATTCTGCTTCAATCTCATCTATACTCTTGTTGATCATTGCCAAGATACTTGGAATACGTGCCTTGATCACTGCTTCCAGATGCTGCAGCCCAGAGACACATCAGCATTTATGCTTCACTGGGGCTGCAAAAATTACTACTTGTATCTATAAAAGGACCAGCCCAACATCTGCAAAGACTGTAACCAGATATTTGAGATAATTCAATACAGGGAGTTGTGGTTATAGTTCCAAGAGCATGGTACAGATGGAAACTTACCCAAAATCAGAGAAATCCTTCAAAGGAAAGGTTGAAACCTTATGCTCACAACAACCAAAAATCTAACAAGGACCAATGAATGCCTAATGAACTTACAGTGAACTATTAAAGTGCTAACTTCACAATTAAAGTGAAGCAATGAAGAATGCACAATGCACAGATGCAAATGAACTCTACACAAGAGGAGATGATTGTGTATTACAATACCTTTGACAAGAGCTTTCCCAAATATTCTGAGCCCATTCTGCTGGCAAGGTGCCCATAGTCTGGACTCTGGGCAAAGTAATCACGTTCCCTGCGCCTAGCAGCAATCATATCTACATTTTTGTTGATGTCTTGCTGCGATCGATTCACCACTCCTACCCATGGATGCTGCAATCGGTATGAATGTCCTTCCAGCACCTGGGCAAAAGTACCCAACAATAATTTGGCTTCCCACGAAATATACCACCTTTTGTTCCTATCCTGAATCTTTCTGAGTATGTAGTGCAAACCTCACCAAAATAAACTCTTTGATACTGCATAAAGTATGGGGAGCACCCTTGAATCATCCAAAGGCAGTCAGTGGTTAGACTAAAAGGATGTTCCCACAGAAGACCAAAAGATATTCCAGCTATGTTCAATTGGCCCTGTTTTTTAATGAATTAGGTCTTCAACAAGTATATGGTTGCTGAGAAGTCATTATCTTGCTCTGACAGCCTCAACTGGTGAACAAAAGAACAATGACTCACATCAAGAGCATTTGTACCCTTGTCCATCAAGTCCAGCTTTGTGAGGACACCAAATGTTCTTTCACCTGACCATAAAAGGATAGACAGCAGTTAAAACGCATTATATTTCCTGATACATTCTAGTGCTTCATGTCATCATAAAGATACCAAAGTGAAATTTCTGCAAAACAATTTCCAGGGGAGAAAATTGTAAGTAAACTTGTGTGTCAGAGGAACAAAATGTGATCATGTAATCCCACACACCATGTCAACTGTCCCTTGAGTTCATGACTGTTCTTGATCAAGCTTCTTTCTTTACACACTGTTGTAAATCATAAATCACAACAATTACCTTGTGGATCAACTTCTCTGGCAATCTTGATAGCATCAGAGGTTGCAATGTCCTGATTGGCAGGAGAGACAGCAAGAATAATGGTATTTGGCTGCAAAAAAGAACAACTCCACATTCACATTATGTAAAGAAACTGCATTTTTTGCCAAATTGTACCTCAGATGTCCACATACAACTAAAGACAAGTTTCCTCCAAACTAGAGTGTGAAAGACAGATAAAAGTCAAATGTCAATGTTGCACATAGGGAAGTGCAATTGACAACATCCACCAAACTCCAGAAAGACCAGCATGAATAGGAATCTACAAAGACAATTACCTTCTCAATGTAAGATCGAACCATGTTTTCTATCTCCCCCACAATGCTGTCCGATTGCCCCTCTACAGACACAAGTGTGCAAAATTCAAAAGGTATATAACCACAACTAGCACATAGCAAAAACCACATAGCGCAGACATAACATTTGTCTCAGAACATTAGATGAAACTACAATGGCAGAACAATGGCACCCCTCAGAAATCATCAAAGAAGAGCCACTTTCCAATGCTTTGAGATGTGGCACAAGATGGCACTCACCAATGGCAATCTTTGTCAGACCTGGTAGATCGATGAGAGTAAGATTCACCACTGAAATTACAACAAGAGAATGCATGAGAAACCTTTGAACGAAGTTTCAAAAGTAATACTCAGAGAATGCTTGATTCCTTATTGCAAAGCAAGGGATCCTAACAACTACAGCCAAAACCTGCAGAGAGCAAGGTATATGGTCAAGTTCAACCGTAGGTAAAGGAAAAGCTAGATCTCAAACATAGGCCTCCCCCACTCTGGAGGAAATTTAACTCACCATTTGGAGAGTACACACTAAGATGAATGGGGACAGGAGAAATCTGCCTTGATCGGCCTGTAACTCGGTCTGTCTCCTCTGCAATCTCTCTCCTTACAGCACCTGCATAATAAGTAAACACATCATCTACTGTGTATACCTTTGACCAATAAGTACATCTACAAAGTAACTCAAAAAACAGGGGAAATTTGTTAGCAGACAATTGCAGCAGAAAGCAACATCATATGAAAGTATTTCTTACCAAAGTCTGTAAACCTCTTCTTTGGCATGTGCAGAAACTCAGCATACTCAACTTTATCATCAATCTTGTGAAGTTGCAGCACAAGTGGTCTTCTTGTGACAATTCCTGCCACATGCAGAGACTACCTCAGCTTCACTAGCTAACCAACAATCTTAAGTTGTTCAAGTACCAGCATTACCATTTGAGGACATCACAAGTCTTAGGCAACAAACCTGCTACTGTTCAGATCTTTCTCAAATGCTGCTAATCCAGTCACTATGACCAACTTGTTGCCAAAAGTGCATAAATCTCACTAAACCTAGCTGACAGCATTCTAAAAGACTTAATAGTGTACAAGCTTGCCTTAAAATTTCAGCCTCCATTGAAGAAGACAATGATTAGTGGAGTGGCTACTCACCTGATCCTCGAGGTAGGAAATCTCGTCCCACAATGCTCTCGAGCACTGAAGACTTTCCAGAGCTCTGAAATGAAAGATAAATAGTCCATTAGGTTAGAGCTGAGACATTTGTTAACCAAGTGTAATGTAGATGTGATATCCATAACAAACGATCTTATAGACAAGCCGATGGAGCTTGCTCATTGCTAAACCCCAGCAAAACAATCTTCATCCTTGGGAAGTGAAGGAGTCTTTGGCCTTCAAAATTCAAAACCCATCCTCAACCACTCAGAAAGAATTGGGCAACCTTGACTGAAGGACCAGACGAGTCATCAATTCCATGTCATAATTTAGGTGCAATATTATGATGCTGATAGCAACAGGGCAAGAAGGAGGTACAAAACCTCCTATCTGATTTTGCAAGGGACATGAAGAACAATGCCTAAAACACTACTGGCCCTATTTGTTAAAGTTTGGAAAATCAAACAATCTCATGCTTAGACAAGCCAGATCTGCCATCAACACTGGCAAGCCCAAAACCTGGCTCTAGGGTAATATTCAAAGTGTGCTGTCAGAAGGATGCTTGATGACTTGGGGCTTTAGAACTTGTGTTGCAGTTGAAATTATGGCTGGTCTCATTGTAGAATTGCAGACCTAATAAATCTGAATTCAGGCACTACATGGAAAGTTTTGCAAAGGAGAAATCTTTCCAATTCTTGCAATCCCTGCAATGGGACTCAGGAAAACCAGATTTTGTACAAGAGATGAGTAGACAATTGAGAATGCAGAATCAATGAAGGCTAGAGAGTGAAATGGCATACCTGGCCTCCTACAACCACCACTGTGGGCAAAGACTCCCAAAGGCTTTGCAGAGTTCCTTCTCCTCCATAGTCACCGAGAGCTGTGCAAGCTCTCTGTATTCTGTTCACGAGGCCTATCAAGTTATCCATTCTTGACGGCCCTTCAGCACTGTTTGGTCAAGTAGCAGCGCTCACTCCTGTCTTCAAGCTTTAAGAAGAAGAAGAAGAAGACACAGACAGTCTGCAAACCATAAAAAAGAGATTTACAGCAGCAGCGCATTAGGCAATGCATTCGTGAAATTGCGAAGCAAATTCTTCAGAAGGAACACAACAAGTTCCTAACAGCGGACACTGCAAATTGTAAGGTCCAACCAAAGCAACTCGAGAAAACAGAGGAGCCATTACAGAATAGGCAACCGAGGACAAGAAAAACAATCATTCCTCCTTTCTTCTTAAGGATACTCTGGTGAGCAATACGGACTAGTTTTCTGACAAGCGTCTACTGGAAAGAGAGAAGAAGGCACTGGCAGTACCTAACCAAAACAGAAAACAAAAGACTGAAAGAGGAAGAAAAGTTACCTAAGATGCTCTTGTGAAGCTTTCGGAATGACGGATACTCGGGCAAAGAATTCTGGTTCGAGAGTCAGAACGTTTTCGAACTCATTGGAAGCCGCCCTCGAGCACTTGCTGCAAAGCTGACGCTCCCTCAACAGAGACAAAATACGCCGCAGTAAGCGACAATTCCAGGTTCAAAAGAAGCGAAATGACAGAGGGCGATACGAGAAGCTCCAGATAAAATTCCGCGCGAAGAAAAAACCGAAAGAAAAGACCGAAAAAGCCTCTGCAACCACGCGTGCGTGTGAGAGAGAGAGAGAGAGCTCGGAACACAAATCGCGGAAGGCCTGCTTGTAGGCTGCAGCAAAGGAAGAAGACGACGACGAGTCTGGATGAAAAGAAGTTTATTAATCATCCATCCGAAGCTATATATTCACTTGCGTTAAGAAAACGTCCTCGAGAGAATGCCAATCACGGATGAGCGAGCAATGAATGACCTTTTCATACATCCATCTCTCCATCCATGTCGAACGGGATGAGAAAACCAGAAGACGAATAGTGGTGATTCTTGTAGCCTGCAGCAAGCAAGAATGAGACGACGACGAGTCTGGATGAGAATAAGTTTCTTATTCATCCATCCGAATCTATGCAATTCAATTACGGTAAGCAAACGACCTGCTGGCTGGCGAATGCCAATCACGGATGAGCCAACAATGAATCATCTTTTCATACATCCATATATCCATCCATATCCAACGGGATGTGAAAACGGATGGTGCTTTGAATCCACATCAGCAGCGGAAAATGTCAAACCAGGAGATGTTATTTTCCATCCATTTTTCTCCTTTTTTTCATCGAATTTTGTGGAATGCGAATTGTGCAGAGTAGACGTGGATGGGTTTTGTTTTCGTTGCAAAAGAAAATTTCTGTCTACAGTACTGAAGACTAGGTACTAGGCGACAGTTAATTTTTTTATTTTTGTTTATTTTTATTGCCCCAAGCTAATGGACATGCATGTGTACATTTTGGGTGCACCCATCCAATTGATGGGTTGTTTTGACATCCACCCATCTATTTGTTGGGTTTCCTCTCAAAATATGAATGTTGAGTAACTGATTTGATCATGCCTCTATATTATTATTATTTTTTGGATTGTCACTTGCCTTTTCGTATCATGAGGTTTTATATCACTATGAAATGTAAAAAATAATTCATATGACTAATTTTTAAAATAATTTTTTTTTGATAAACATACAAATAATTAGTTTCAACTCCTTTAAATCTTATTAAAATGAGATTCTTAAAAAACCGATTTGAAAGATTACACAAAAATTGATTAACGTGTCGATTTTAAAATGAATTTTAATATAAAATTCTTTTTTTGAGATACAAATGTTTAAAATCAATTTGAGGTTATTAGAAAAAATTCAAGAAGGCTTTGATAAAAAATGTAATAAAAAAAATCATAATGAAATTAATTTTTAATTAATTAATTAGTTTGTATTGCTGTTACCTTTTATGGTATAAAAATTTATTATTGCCCTAAGATAGTAGACATGCATGTATGATTTTAAATTTTACCAAAGCATGTATGGGGCAAACACAACTAGTTTGGTTTGTTGTGAGGGGAAGATGAGAATACCTGGCCATATGTACTGGTCATTGGTGGTGGGTCTGTTCTTATGCCTGCAATTATGGATGGAACAACTCAGTCGATTAGGTCGGCTTAAAGTGTATTAGCCAACACACGACTACTAGGTCAAGTTTTTTGCAACACCAATTATGTCTCTCTGGGATTGTGCAATTATGTGGTAGGTAAAGACCAAGGCCGTGGGCTTTATTGGAATAAGGACTTACTTATACACTCGGCTCCCCTGATTCTCCAATAAAACCCTTCTGCCCTTGGACGAGGGCTTTAGTGTGTATAAAAAGACCTGTCAGGATTTGTTGTCCTGTGTTACCTGTGTTGGGTATCATGCGAAAAAAATAAAAAATAAAAATAAAAGCAAGCGTTTTGAAAAATGTAAGGCCTGCTCTTGTGAGCATCAGGCTTTTGAAATGGTCATCCTTTTATGTGGGAAAACTCTCCCATCCTACTATTGAGGAGTAGGTGTAAGAACCCTTTCCCCTCTCATGCCTCATGAGTTTTGTGTAGGGTAAGGCCCTCAATTGAAGGCCATTACCAGAAAAGGGTATGTGGACAACATTTACAAAAATGAGTAAAGCCCAGGGGTGGAGGAGCTTGTTCTAGGCCCCTTCTTTTGGGAATGCCCCCCACTCTGGCCCTTGGGGCTTTACCCTGCACTTATTTCCCTTAGCATACTCAACCCCGTATTATGTCCACTATGCACTCACCCTAGGCCTTACACATAATAGGGGATGCAAATTACTCCTGGTCTTAGGCCACTTGTTTCTAGAATGCCCCACCCTAGGCCTTATCCTACACGTAAAGACCTGTGCCAATGTTTTCAGCGTAGGGTAAGGCCTGAGGGGGAGGGCTTTACAGGAATAAAGGCCCTGTGAGGCAGAGCTGTGTGTAGGTCCAATTCCTGTCAAGCCCACCGGGCTTGAACCCCTAGGGCTTTATCCTATCTATCCTGAATGACCATTTGGTCAAATCTCTCATTTTCATTCACCAAACGACCTTTTTTGGGTAAGGTGTGGTGCTGAAAACCTCCTCTCAATAAATAGTAGGGCATTTCGTTTCTGAAGCTTTGCACCTAGATATAAAAACTAGGTGTAAAATAAGTGTTGAGTGTGAGTATATCATTTTAGACATACTCTCCATGTAAATGTAAAATCACATAAATTCATTTAAAGTTGTGTACCATTGTGTAACTGTAAATCATTTACATTTAACCATCATGTAAATCAATGTGAATTCCAATACTAATACTTTTTTTGAAAAGTAAAAATCTGTGCAAAAAATCAACGTGGGTGCCAATGAACAAAGCATTCCCAAAGTTGCAGAATTTTAGTGATGAGCCAATCAAAGTGACCCACTATCAAAATAATAATAATAATATTATTATTATTATTACATATATATACACATAATTTTCTTTTCTTTTTTGAGATGCACCACAACTAATTAATATTCATCTTGATAGGTATCATAACATGGATCCAAGATATTCCTCAATATCACCATAATTTGCCTCATATTCTGTGCTCAAAAGTTTGGGCCTATATTGCATATATGTGAGTTAAAGTGAAGAACATGCATATTATCTTATTGGTAGAAGACGCATCCATTTGGGTGAGCACTAAATATATTGGAATTTTTTTTGTGATAAGCCAACCAAAGTGACCCATTTAGTAAAAACATTTAGGTTGGGGATGCATACCTACACATTGAGATGAACTAATTAATGTGACTTGCATATATGTATAGTCACTACGAGTATATAGCCAGTCAAGGTAAGTGTAAATCATTTACACTTACCCTCCCCCACACTCTTATAAATTTATGGTGTAGTCAATAGTGGGCCAGCTACCTAGTCTAGCGCCACAAGCCCCAAGAGTAAAAGTTAATGGTGTAATAGAGCATGTAGTCATGCAAAAGGTGGTAAATATTTGACATGGGTTCTAGTTGCTACCAGTATGGGCTGGTTCTTTGCATTTTGTAATAGCCATATCGCTTCTGAGTATTTTAGAAAATTTGACAATTTCCTGGCTATGTGAAAATATTCAGAATCAAAGGACCACCAGGACTGGGTTATTGAAAAATATCAGAATAAAACACATTCCAGTTATTTCAAAAACCATAGTGAATGACAAGGTTTAGTGACAGAACCGGAAAAGAACCGGCAGTTTTCCAGGTAGTTATTTTATTTTTGTCAAGACAATGTGGGAACCACAGTTAAGTATAATTTTTTGGTATTTAATTTTTTGACATTCATGGTTATCAACTCTGATACCCGGACAGATACCCTGAGGGATTTTGGCACAGTTTCTTATACTCACCGAACACAGCAATCCAATTGTTTCACCAACAAAGAGTATTCTGAGGATCAAAATAGTGATTCACATGTTACTGCTTAATATTCTTGTGTGAGAATTCATGTCAATTTCAGATGGTTTCTGGTGCTACCACAAAAATTGCCATGATAAACAAGCATTCCATTGTCTTCTGATAGGGAAGAGTCCAATATACCAAAAACTTGAGTAATTGTAACCACCCAACAGCACAGTGTTGATGGAACATCATCATGCCTGCCTGCAGATGCTTATTCACATGTTTCAGATTGTTAGCTTGAGGATAATTGAGCATCCAAATTGAATTCCAATAGGTGCAAAACTTGTTCATGGAAATTAATGAATGTTTGGTGGTGGCGAATGTCAGTTGCAGGAGTAGGACTTACTTGCTCAGAGAAGCAGGAACACTGGTATGAGAGGGTTCACAATATGAAGCAGCAGAGAAAATCCAGACTCATTACGAAATGAAAACTTTCATGACTCCCATGAATAGAAGAAGAGACCATGAAATTCCTCCCAGAGCTACAGACACATGATCAAGCTGTGATACTCTCCAAAACCAAAAAGACTAATTCTCAAATGTGGGTATGGACCTGACATTCCACTGGAAAGCTTGGTCAATCTTGCAACGACCAGGTCAAGAATCAGTGAACTCAAGGATCCAGGAATGCCTGGGGGGACTCTGCTTCTTGAAACTGACATTTACTTGGCAAGCTCAGCACGCAGCTGTTTCGCTGCATTTACCATGTTGGTCAAAGCCGGAACAACTTCAGCATACTTCCTGGTCTTCAGCCCACAGTCAGGGTTGATCCACAGCACCTTGGATTCCAGCACAGCAAGCATCTGCACCATGCATTTTGAAGTCCATCAGCATGATGATCATTAGATAGTTTGTTATACCCAGAAAGTCATTCAGTACAGCAGATCAACTGGTAAAGTGGAGGATACAAATTGGTGACAGCAACTTGACCATGCCATAAAATGCTGAAAATCCCTTTCAAAGTCACTTCAAGACTTCAGAACTGTTCCACAAGGTGGCATGATGGTAGCACACAGGCATTATTGTTTACCTTGCGAGCACGCTCAGCCATCTCTTCAGTTGAAGGAATACGTGGGGAGTGAATATCGTAAACACCTGGGCCAATGCCAGCACCATATTGGACTCCATCACGGAAGACAGAAAGAAGCTTCTCATCACTTCGGGAATTCTCAATTGTGATGACATCAGCATCCATGTCAATGATGGAATGTATGATATCATTGAAGTTTGAGTAACACATGTGGGTGTGAATCTGCATCCAAATGAAATAAAACCTCAGTGTGATCTTCACATACAACTGATAGACTCTAGATACTTAAAACTGATCATGGATTATAAAAGCGCTTCAATCTTCAAATGCATGGTTTTTGCAGCCAGTTACAAACCTGAGTGGTGTCCTTCACGCCACAAGTGGTAATGCGAAAACCATGCACAGCCCAGTTTTGATAATCTGCTTGCTCTGACTTACGCAGGGGCAGACCTTCCCGAAGAGCAGCTTCATCAATTTGAATGACCTGTGTTTGCCATGTCTCTCAATCAGAGGAATATCTCTCATAAGAATTGAGAAATCTCCATTCTCACAATTAAGAAAAAGCAAAGCAAGGTTAACACTTCTTCAACCAGCCACAGAGAATTCCAAAGAATGAAAGACAAAACAGAGAACAAAGGACCAAGAAATAAAAAACACAAAAGCAGTATGTCAATCAGAGGAAGGCCACAAGGCCACAACACATATTGGGGCATCAATTGATTAAATGAGACCAAAGTCTGGAATGCACAGGTCACATAGCAGTCTTACTGTTATTCCTCCAGCCTCAAGATCCTCCACCTCATCCTTGATAGCCAAAGCAATCTGGTAGCATGTCTCTGACCTGCAATTTTCAAGTAGAGAAAGCTGTTATTTTAAACAATTTTTTTTGCAATATCAAGTGCAAGGAGAGATGATGCACATCCTGTAATTCTTTGTGCTGAGACCAACCAAGTATGCATTGCATCGCCTCATCTCCATAGGACAGGAAATGAAGAGTAGAAATGGATTCCAGAAAAGTGCCCAAGAAGCAGATAACTGGCATGATTTACTGTAAAGATACAGGAGATGATTTCACGTACCTGGGCTGGTCATTCCTAACAAAGGACCAGTTGAGGATTGTAACTGGGCCAGTGAGCATGCCCTTCATGGGACGCTTGGTAACACTTTGTGCATACTGTGACCAGAAGACAGTCATGGCCTTAGGGCGGCTCACATCACCAAAGATGATTGGGGGCTTCACACAGCGGGAGCCATAAGATTGCACCCACCCATTAGCAGAGAAGCAGAAACCCTCAAGTTGCTCCCCAAAGTACTCCACCATGTCATTTCTCTGCATCAGGCAAAGGACAGACATCAGCAAGAAATTCCTGAGTCTGCACATCAGCCCACCAACAAAGTAGTCTTGACAGGGCAAAGTGCCAACTGAGAGAACAGAAGTGGAAGTGGAAGACATATACACTGAAACATCAGAAAGCAGTACTAAGTACAAGAGGCTAAGTATAGAAGTCTACCTCAGGTTCTCCATGTACAAGGACATCAATGTCAAGTTCCTCTTGGAGCTTCACAACACTGTCAATTTCTGCCTTGATTGCCTTTTCATACTCTTCCTGAGAGATCCTGGAGAAATAAGAAAAAGGAGCAGATTTCAGTGAAGATTGCCCAAAAGAAATCAGATGCACGTATTTCAGAAACAAGTTTAGGTGAAAAGCTAATATCTGCACAGCAATCAAAGAGAGATCAAGGAGGTCTAAAGAACAAAATCATATGGCAAATTTGGACATACTTCTTGCTCTTGACCTCACGGCGAACCCTGCGAAGCTCAGGTGTCTGTGGAAAGGACCCAATGGTGGTGGTGGGGAGAATAGGCAAGTTCAAATGCTTTTGCTGTTCCTCCAAGCGAGTTCCCACAGGAGTAGCTCTCCGATGGTCTGACGTCTTCAATGCTGCAGACTGCAAACAAAACAGTTGTGTAAGCACAATTGGACTTTCGAATGGTCCGAGGTCTTCAATGCTGCAGACTGCAAATAAAACATACGTGTAAGCACCATGGACCTTTCTAAGATTCACAGATGATGGTACATGAATGTACTTACAGCCTCTTGAACAGCCTTGTTGTGTACCCTTGGAGAAGATCTCCTGGAAGCTTGTGCAGAGGCATTGGCAGCAAAGAATTCCTGTTCCATATCAACAAATAATTCAAGTATTCAGCATATCTGGACACCTTATGGAGAGAGTAAGATCCACCAATTTGAACATCACTTACAAGGTCACAAGGACCACAGACCCCCAACATAGCTGAACACAGATAAAAGATCATAGAGTCAATGTCAAATCAGTGCCTAAAAGAAAACACATGCTGGGTATCATAATTAGTTGATTAGCAGTGTCAATACCCAAGTTGGATCCAGACAACAATTTCAGTCAGCATTCACTTTCTACTTGTTGATGCCCTCATTTTGAAGGTCGTGGGGCAAAGTGACTGTGAGACCAGATGCATAACAAACACATGTCATAGCATAGCCTGGAGGTTGATAGAAAGCATCATACCTCATCCTTCTTGCCAGCTGCGGCACTTGCAAGTGCAACAACTTCTAACAACTTTTGAGCAGCAAATGCAAGCCATGACTTAAGTTCAGCATCCAGTTTGGTCTCATTCTTCAAATCAACTGCTGAGTGGAGCAGAGAGCATGATGTTGACACCACCACATTTTCTGCAAAGAACCAGCATTTTCCAATGAAATCCAGTTGCACTCATTTTTGAGAATAAGAGTGATATGCTGGTAAAGCTTTTGACCTTGTATCCATCACGTCTGTGTCTTGACATGGTGAGATGCTATAGAAACAAGACACAATTGAGCTTAAGCTCGTGGACACAAACAATGTGTTAATCTTCCACGATGAGCAGCTTGTACCAACAATAAGTCTTGTCCTGTGACACATACTACAGAGAACATTTTAAGAGACAGTTCAACATGGCAGTTTAATACACAACACAGCATTTGTTCACTGATTCCAGATAGTTCACACAACAGGATTGTAATTAACAAAGGCTCCAGATGAGACAACAGTATTAACACCATGGCAAAAACACCTGTGAAGATAGATGGAGGAGGAGAATTGCAGCACATTGAAATCCAAGACTAAATGCATTACTCAGACATGGCTATCAAATTTAATTTTTTCCACACAGTAGATCCATTTACATTGCAGCTGAAATGTATTCCATTCAATTGTTCCTTTTAGACTATTTGAACTAATTAGAGAAAGAGCTACATTAAGAATTAAATACCTTTCCCAAGAGCCCGCTGCAACTCTTCAACAAGATTGAGAGAGGCAGCCAAGTCATTGGCCCAGATGTTGCGGCCATCTACAACTCCAGCAAAGATGATCTTTCCACCAACACCAAACTCCTTGATGAGATCAAGAGTCTTAGCTCCACGGACAAGGTCAACTCCAATAGCTGATACATGCTCCAAATCAATAATTGTCCTGACATCTCACAAACCAATTAGCAAACTGGTAATCACTGGTAGGTCATGGGCACAATATAGAAGATACTAAGAATAAGAGTAAAAGCAAAAACATAGGAAGATTTGCATAGCTGGTTTTTAAAACATCCTGGTTATTGCAAGAAACAAAGACAGGATACTTTATTTCCAGCGTGAACTTCTAACTGTTGAGATTCTAAGTGAGCCCAATACTATATCAATGCTGAACCGATTCCCATGGCAGCATAGCAAACCAACAGGAAATTGCTTGAAAAATCACAGGCGCTGCACATAAAAAGTTTGTTGAACTGAGCTCCATATCTGAAAGGACTTACTTGTATGCAGCAGCAGGGATGTCTGCAAAGTAGGTCTCCAAAAGCAACTTCACACCACCAAGGTCTGCTCCAAGGAATGAGTAAGCCTTCTTGAATGCCTCAAGCTTGGAGGCCTCAAGATCCAAGACAAGGGCTGGCTCATCCAGCTGTACCCACTTTGCACCAGCTTCCTTCAGTTCTCCAATTGCTTCCCTGTTGCAGGCATTAGCATAATTAGCCAAATTTTTGAGATAGAGCTTCTAACAACCCTTGCAATAAATATGTAAACATATACATTTCTAGCATCTGAAATGTATATGTTTACTCCAACACCAGAGAGTAAATAGTTCCATGACTTTGAATGCAGAAGGGTCTGAAGGATTTTGCCAGATTTACTTGTAGACTGGTAGAATGGAGTCAAGAAGGGACAAAAGATCAAAGCCCTTGGGTGCACCCTTTTGAGCCTTAGCAAGGAGCAGGTAGGTGACTGGGCCAACAAGCACTGGAACAGTCTCAATTCCAAGCTGCAATACACAAGCATTTTACATGAGAAGCAATGTCACAATGAAGTATTCACCAGTATTCACAACAAGTGTACCCCAATTATGCGACTGAATACTAGGACAGGTATTAGCTCTACCTCCTTGGCTTCCTTGTACTCATTCACAGCCTTCCTGGATGAGTATGAAAACTTAGTCTCTGGGCCAAGTTCTGGGACAATGAAATGACTGCATACCACCAAACGCACATGTTAAACCCAGAGCAAAGACATTAAAGACTTTCTTTTTATAACTAAGGCTGCACTTCTGACAAATCTGTTCTTGACAACTGAAGTACCCACATGTGATGCCAATCACTTAGTGACCACCCTATTGGTCCCAACAAACAAGATTCCAGGCCTTCAACACAAGATGGTTGGCTGGCACCCAAGCTACAACATAAATGCCTTTGACACATAGAAGAAACTAGTACCTACTGGATGCATGCTTCACAGATGATAGATAGTATGCCAGACTTACTAGTTGGTGTCGAACCACTTGGTCATTTCCATAGCAGGCTTGGTTGCATTACCACGGGCCATAGAGAAGTAGATATCAAGCCCAATGTCACCCCCAGTCCAGCCATACAAGGGAGGCACAGCTCCAACAAGAGCTGTGGTGTCCAAGACCTGATCATAGTAGGAGAAGGTGTTGCTGGGAATCAGTGTGACTCCAGCATCTGCCGTTTGCTTCCAGATTGAAGCTCTTAAGTCCTTGGCAACAGCCTCAAGGTCAGCAGCAGAGGTCTTTCCATCCCAGAATGACTCCAATGCAAACTTGAGCTCCCTCTTGGGACCCATACGAGGGTATCCAACCACATGAGAAGCCATGGCTATAGGTACTACTTGGCAAACCTGCCACAGGATCCAACCAACACCAGATCAACACAAGAGCAAGAAGAAGGATGCACTTGTAAAAGCAGGTTTAAGTTCAACAACAAACCCAAACCCTCCAGACCCTTGAATACACCTGTCATTGCAGTGATACTGTTGATCTCATGCCATAGTTCAATCACACAACCAAATCAGCCAAATCTCCATTAAATCTTGTGGTAGGAAGAAACCAAAACATCCTCACAGACACAGCACAGTATGCTCACTGCCTCTCACAAACAAGTCAGCAAGTGCTGGCCAGTGTTATGAAATACAAAGATGAACTCTGGATCAATAGACCAGGATCCAGACATCAAAGAAGCTTAACAGTTCTTTCACAAGGAACTAGATCAAAGTACTCAAGGCTTTGAATCTGACATGGTCTGTACATTGAAAAAACTCAAGGAAGACATTCATGATGGTGAAATGTATAGTCACACCAGTGGGCAAGAGAGTGTACACATGACAGATCTTCAAGAGGAAAAACAGTACAAATCTGAGATAAGGAAAATGAGAAGACATCTGAAAGGGTTTACTGCCGAAGGTAATGCTGGTGAATCCACTGCATTGCAGCAAACAAATAGGAGATCTGCAAAGCTTACAAGAGGCCATTCGAGATGGTGAAAGCCAAAAGCACGACAGATCAATATTGAAAAAAAAAAGAAAAAAGAGGAAAAAAGGAAAAAAGGATCATATTGAAGCCTTGAAGTCAATCGAATCAAGAAGCAAAAGAAAATAAAAAACGAAGAAGTCATGATAATCGTCCTAGACTGTCACGGATCGTGGAAACACATTCTAGAGCTGCAAAGTTAGTATGCTAACTGCATACCGCAAACACGATAGATCTCTGACACATCGCCGAAATCTCTGAAGCGAAACAGATACAGATCCAGAGTCACAGTACCACGCCGTACACCAGCGAGCAAGAAACAAGCCACAAAACCTCAGACAGAAACAATGTAGCCAAAGAACACAAAGGCATTTACCAAGAAAGATACATATATATAGCTCTCTCTCTCTCTCTCTCTCTCTCTCCATAATACTGCAACTCCGGCAGAAACAGGAAGTATCTGAAAGCAAAGGCGCGTTCAGAAGGTGGAGCAAACAAGGGTTCGAAGAGAAAAAAGAAAGCAAAGGTTCCTGGAACAAAAGGTACTGTAGCTAAAACCTCAAGAAACAGAGTTCTAGAAAAAGCTCGAAAAAAAGGTAGCCAGGCATGTACAGACCTGAGAGGGAAGAAGAAAAACTGCGACCAGTTGCTCTTTGTCACGTTCCTTGTTGTCTACACCGATTTCTTCTTCCCTAACGTTTCCAGAAACCGCCGCTGCTTGCAAGAGCGAGCGATGGAGGAGACGAGAGAACGCGAGAAACCGCCGCTGCTACAAAAGAGCGAGCGATGGCGGAGACGAGAAAGCGAGGAATCGGGAAAGAGACTTGAAACGCTGCGGAAACGCTATCTATAAAGCCTGCTGTATTTTCTCATTCCTTTCTTCCACCTTCACTTAACGCCAAGTTCTCGTGCCTTCTTCATGGATGTTTCATCCACAAGGAAACCTACCTTTCACAGTCCGCCGAACTCAGTAAATTTTTTGGGTGGCGAGCGAATCGCCATTTTTCCCAAAACAAAATCTTTAAGAAAAAAGAATAATCTGTCGCGAATTCCATGTTTTAAAATAAAAATCGTCAAGAAATGAAAATTCTAATTTAAAAAATCGTCAGAAATCGCAACAATTGCCTAGAATATAGTTCACTGGAACTCAGATTTTTTTTCGATGGCGAGCGAATTTTCGCCATGTTTCCCCAAAAAAAAAAACTTTAGAAAAGGAATATTCTGTTACAAATTCCACGTTTTAAAATAAAATTCTTCAAGAAATGAGATTTTAATTTTTAAAATCGCCCAAAATCACAACAACTGCTGACAATATGAAAGGGGTTTTAAAGATTTTCTACTTACATATTTTTTAATATTTTCCAATTTGGCTAAATATACTTATGGATGATTGCCAATTGAGCAAAATCACAAAGTTGAAAAACAAAAAAAAACACACACACATGGTTGAACTAGCTACTTACTACCTACCCACAAAATATTTATTTATTTTTGTTATTGAAAAAAGGGAGAAATCCAAAGGTCACGATGTAAACATACCACCCACGTCCCAGATTCCCAGATAGATGCTCTGCCAGTTGTTTTATTAGTTACTGAAACGAATCTTGGTGTGTGAATAGTAACAATAATTAAACCCTGGTTTTTGATCTGACTTATAGGAAGGGAGTAATTTCAGGTGGATAAAGGTCGGTGGTGTGGTAGATCTGAAACTACCCGGCATAATTCCTGGCGTAATTCACACCATCCATTTCTTTTCTTTCTATAGTAGTGTATATTATGCCATTATGTGTAAGACTGACAGCAGCTAATTATGGCCTAGGAATGAAGGCCAGAACCAAGTGTTGGGCGGGCATCACAATTCTATAATACTCATCGAGTCCGGTTTTCACAAAGTAATTTACAAAAGGGTCCGGTTCTCCTAAAAAAATTTAAAATTTTTTAATCGGGTAAGGGTATCAACATTTTATTTTATTTTTATTTTTAACCATCTTTTCACAATGTTGGTTCTCAAAATTTTGAGAACAGCTGAATATCCTTTGCCGGTTCTCACAAATGGAGTATTATTTTGTAGTTTTTAATCAAATTTTAAAATTAAAATTAAAATTAAGTAATTATTGATTTGATTTTTTTTTAAACGAATAACTCTGGCTTTTTGAAAAAAATTCAAAATCAAAAGACCTCTGATTCAAAAGTTTTTGAAAGATTTTAAAAATAAATTATCACTTAAAATAAACTCTCCAAACATCAATACCATTTGACTTGACCTACCATTAATAAGTACCTACCACCAAATACTAGCCCTCCCTTGGTATCCCATTTCCCAAGGCAAATTAGACCTAGTGGAAGATTTTGAGACTGACTTAACACCATACTTCCAAAGTTTAAACCCATGGTCCATGAATGATCAACAAGATCCAGTAAGGAAAACATTGTTCCACTTTGCATAGAAACATAATTAAGTTGAATGTTCATAACTTTCTTTTATTGCTTGTACTAATTTTTTATGGCGGCTAAACCTTGAGACTCTGACCTAGACTCTGACCCGGCTAAGAGGTCAAATTTTACACAATTCTCAAATTATTTTTTTGTTCTTTTTTAAAAGTCAATTGTCACATCCAGTTCTCACACAAGTGAGAACCGATAGTTCAATTTTTATCCTGGGTATCACTCATGATGATACCCTGAAAGGTCAGACTGGGATGCCCAAGTGATACCCAGGAATATTTGTGATACCCGCCCAACACTGGCCTGAACCGCACATCCAAGGACATTTTCCAAGGCCTAATGCCCAACTATGGCCACGTATTTTTGTGTACGTAACAGCTGATGGTTTGGGGAATTCCTGAAATAATTCCTCTTTTTTTTTTCTTTCTTTCTTTTAAGTTTTTGATGGGGGGAGGATTTTTTTTTTCATTTTTCCTTTGTTCCCATCACATTCTCTTCAAGTTCTCAATGGGTTCCCATCAAGTTCTCAATACATTCTCTAAGTTCCCAATATGTTCCCCAAGGGTGTTCCCAATAGCACCTCACTTTAATCCCATATGTTTTGCCCAAGGTCCTCCCCTTCTCACCCAAATAGGTGGGCCAAAGGGGGACGAATTCCATCTTTCCATAGAATCTTCTATTTTGAGGAGGCTCCATAGTTTCAACTTTTTTTTTGCAATGGGCCAAATAGTCTAAACACAAAGACCACTTAAGTCTCTCCCCCTGGGCCAATCCTTATTATCATTGGCCAATCAAAAGCAGTCATTTGTTTTTTAGTGCAGCTCTTGTCAGTTCACTACCCTGTGCAAACTTATGGCCAAAATGACAAACTCACACAACATGATTGCTATACGGAGTTCTTGTGTGTGTGGGTGGAAAGTGGAGACCCCTCTAGGGTGGGGGAAATCCAGGGTTCAATTCCAGTCACAAGCATCTCCAACTCCACTAATAATTTATAAAAGGGTTAAATTTGGAGGTTATGAAGGTCCCAAAAAAAATTAGAGACAATAAAGTTTTCCATAAGCTCCACCCAAAATCCCTTAATCTACTATACTCTATAATGAATCTAAACACAATATCCATGCCTTGGTAGGCAAGGCCAACAAAGCCCAAGCCCACTTCGGGTCTTGTCACTGCCACACTACCATGCAGTGCCAAAATTGGTGGGAAAGCTAGTTTGCTCCAGTGTTGTCATCTCTGTCCATTTGAGCTCTGGTGTGAGCTCAGCATGAGATTTGCCTTTTGTTATGGTGTTTAGAGTGTGTTGTGATTATAGTTCGTTTGGTGGGTCTGGGTGCCTGGGTTGATATAGCTTTTGAAGGTCTTTGACAAGTTACAACTAATTTTCTGGTATTTTTTAAAAAAAATTCTCATCCCTAATTTTGTATTTTCATTCCCATTGTGGCTGAAATTAAAGATAGGTAGTAAAAAGCAAGGCATCGAAGAGGGTATCAAAGGGGGACACTAGTGCCACAAGGGATATTTTTTGAGAAAAAAACAAGGTGCATTATACACAGTGGCCCTGACACTAATTTAATATCAACGATTGATATTGTATGATAATTTGGTCATAACTAGGGAAATTTTTTTAAATCTATTTTAATGTATATCATCATGTTGTTAAAAAAGAAAAATTGTCATGATTTTTTTTTCATTTGTTAATAACACTTTAGTTAAGAGGAACCCAAAAGTGATATCACATTAAATGATGACATGTTCTAACAACCTAAATAAACATTTAAAATCTTGATACTAGACCTATAGGGAAATGTTGCAACATGATTTTCAATTTTTTATAAATTTAATGATTTTTTTCTTTTTAAAAATGATCAAATATTCTCTTTTCATATTTATTTTTCACATTTGTGCAAAATTTTGAACCAAAAAAAAAAACTCATCATGACATGTGTATTTGAACATTTTCAATCACATTGTCACATTTCGAAAGAATTACATGAATTTTTTGTTTATGATGGGTTCCATAATCATTTTTGAAAAAAAAATAGTTTCATGTTTTAGTTTTGTGGGTTCAATTACTTGGGTGCTGGGTGCACATTTGAGAGGAGGGGGCAGAGAAAATAAAAGGTGAAAAGATGAATGTGAATCTTTTTACAAACCAAATTAGGATGAATCATCTCACCTAGTCTCTAGGAGGCAAAATCCCTTGAAGCTACTACACTCTATAATGATTCTCAACACAATATCCCTACCATACAAGGCAGGGCCAAAAAAAACAAACACACACACACACACACACAGTGGTCACCATTCATGAAGGCTAACTTTGATGCAGAGATTCAGTTGGATAGTCAATCTGACACTGATTGAGTTAGATTTGTACTATGCTCCAAATACTATACAAAATAGTGAGCCAAGCTCTTGTGTCAGCTGCACTCCCATGTTCTACTTCAAGAGTAATAGTTAAATCTCCATGTTGCACATGTTCATGTACTCAGAATCAGCGCCCATACATTGAAAAGACACACCACTGCACATAGAAATAAAAAAGGGAGTTGTTTACACTAGGCCCAAAACCCAGCATGAGACAAGAGGACAAAGGCAGGCCCAATCAATGGCAGGCCAAAGACAGGATCTCTTTTGCTAAAGTGTTGTAAAAGCATAGATACATGAAAAAAGGACAAATTTTTGTGAAAGTTTTCATTCATTGCTCATTGCACGTATATTCATTTTGGGATTTTTACTATTGGTTTGTTCAACCTTTTGGATTCATCTTCCTTGGCCTTCATTTCATCTCTTGTCTTTTTCAGATTTTAAAGTTTTTCTTCTAACTTTTATTTTTTATCATTTTTTAATCTTGAATTTTAATTAAGAAAAAAATTTGGTTTTATTTCATCCAATGTATTTCTTGATTTTCAAGATTTGTAATCCGTACATGTCATTGAATGTTATTGCTTTCTCAAATCTCATCTTTCCTATCCTTCAATTTCATCCATTTGGTTTCCTAAATTTGACTTCTTGGATTTGTAAGCCATCTTCACCAATTAATATACTTTTTACTATTTTCTTAGCTTTCAACTTATTTTTTGTTATATTCCATTTCTAACAATTAAATTTTTGTCATCCATTGTCCAACTTCATAAATTTTCTAGAGAAATATGTCATCCAATGGACCTTTCATTATTGTGCATGAATTTCACATGATGTTTGTTTCACATTTGTGTATCCAATGAGGTGATTTGTTTCGAGATGTGACAAAAATAATATTATAATGCACAATGAATTTAGAAATCTAATGTTGATACTTGTCTTTTCAAACACAAGACTCTTAATGTTAAAAATTAGGAAAAATCTAATTTATGTCTACTTTGTTATAAAATGATCAAAGGTAAATTGGTTATTTTATTTTATTATGCTTTCACCTTCTCCAATAATAATCCTAACCATAGGATTTTTTAAAACTCTGTCACAACATTTGTGCTTCAATGATGTCCCAAGGTATTATATGTTTGATACAATTGAAAGATATATTCAACATGGAATTCATTCAAGGGCCATTTGATAGCTATTTTTTAAACCAATGGAAAAGATGGAATAATGAAAAAAAAAAAAACACACAAGCAACAAGTTTGTGAGGTGATTTTTCATTGACATTAGAACAATATAATTTGATTATGTTCAAATGTTGTTAACAACTACCATTCTTGCAATATCACTCTTACACCGCATTCAAATTCCTTTGATTGTCGTTGCGTGATCAAATAACACAATTAAAAAATGAAAAAATTGATAAAATATCATTTTTTCGTGTTTTGCCAATTATTGAGTCAATTGTCACAACAAAGATGCATAGGAAGATCTTTTTAAAAACACATTTTTAAAATTTTAAAAAAAAGTTGGATGTACATAAATTGACCTTAATGTAAAGTATATGCACGTGATCATTTGCTCAAGACCCATGGGCCTAGGTGGGGGGAAACCCAAGACCATAGTGAAAGAATCCATGGTCTTCCCCCCACTATGGAATCTCTCACTATGGGTCTAGGTGAGAAAAGCCAAAGCCATTTCGCCATTTTTGACTTGCAAGTCAAACATCTATTCCTAAACATTGAAGGTTGGATTTTATAAATATCTTCTCAATTCTATGCGAAAGAATACATAGCCATTTTGCCAATTTTGACTTGCAAGTCAAACATATACACACCTAAAGGTTGAAGGTCGGCTTTTATAACTACCTCTTCAATTGTCAATGTTGCAAATATTTTGGAAGTATCATGAGAGGTCCATGTTTGGATTTTGAAAAGGATTAAATAACTTGCCTATATATGATTAGGAATCTTATAGGGACTAGCTTTTGAAGATGTAGGCCTAGTGGTTGTTACATTCAAAAAACAAATAGGAATGTATAATGTGAAGTTGAATTTTGAATCACACTAATGCAAATGGGTGCTTTTGTGTGAGTGAGAGAGCAATGAATTGTGATATTTTTACCAATTGTGAGCATTGTGGCATTCCTTTGCTTTGGTGACCATGGGATTGTTAATGGCTCTATGAATTCCCATTTCAACATAAACATGTGCTAAATTATTTCAAGTCTGACTTGATGGCCATTTTTAATTGACAATATTAAGGGTTATGAATATGCTAAACAAAATCATTGAAATTTGGGGATGAACCAAAATGGGTATGCCACATTGTTTTTCTTACATTGACCCATTCATCACTTGCAATTTTCATAATTGCAAACTACTATTTTTTAAAACCTTGTCATGTATGTTATGTCCCCAAAATTTTGAACATAATTGAAACTTTAAAACTTATATAATCTACTTGAAATTATTAGACATCGTAAAAATTCCCAAGTTGCCCAAAAAAATCAAAAATCATGGAAAACATTTCTATAGTGATTATTTGTGGAAAAACTTTGGGGAAATTTAGGAATCTTGCGCAACATGCATGGAAAAGAATTCCTAAATTTCCCCATGCAAGTTGCCAAATTTTTTTACATAATTTGGAAAACCCTTTAATGTGAACAATTCAACATAGGGTTAAATTAACCCAACATACTTTTTTCTTTTTCTTTTTTTTTGTGTGAACAACACATAGCTTAATATATTGCTTATATTTTAGTCATTTTAACCCCCACTTCAAGAGAGGGTTAAATGGGGAAAAAAAAACATCCTTACTAAACTTTGGTGTGAATCCAACTTATGGTGTACAATTCTTGTGCAGGGGAGAAAAAAAATGATAGGTTAGAATTCTTAGAACCTAGGACAAGAAGAATGGAACATTGTTAGTAATGGTCATGTTTTTCCTTAAGAATTGTACATGGTTGTATGTTTTATTCATTACAACTAGTTCCAAAAGATGAATTGTTTGATCAAACATGTAATCTAGAATTTGGATCACAAATAAGAAAAAAAGACTCAACATCAATAATATTAGAATGAAGTATAGTATCGAGTAGTATTGATGGTGATTAGCTAGTTTTGTGCAACATTGTAATTAATAGTTTATAGCTAATTTGGAAAACAACAACCACTTTGAATCTCCATTACAAAACATACCATGAAACCAAGGTGATGAATGCAAGATGATGATCACACCTTCGTTTTACATAGGAGAAATTCGAAAAATATGTTGCATGGAATGTATTATAATTCTCTAGTAATTCACAGTGAAGGGCCATTGACCGATTGTTTACTTGCTTGCTTTTAGGCACTTCCTTGCATCAAATGATGGGCATTTCGGCCATAGTTATGGAAACAAATCAATGTAATTGTCTTTGATGAGGTTTGCATGGATCAAGAGTATGGCCCAGTGGGACTTGTAGCAGTGACATTAGAAGTGTTTTTGAAAATTGTTGATCTTGTTTTGAATCATTTCCTTATTGCTAATCTTTCCAAGCTTTCCAAGCTTTTGAAGCCTACAATATGATATTCCATTTGGAAGGATTTCAAGAGCCTAGGCACATATAATTTGTGGAAATATAATAATATTTTGTTATTTTCACAATTGTTCATCAAGAAGGTGTGTAGTAGGAGCAATAGGTGTGTTGTCATCATGCCAACTAAACTTTGGTTTTTGTTTTCAAACCTTGAATTGAATGGGATTATCTCACATGTCGCCCCTAGTTGTTAGCAAAATCAAGTGATCAATTGATCTTCGATTTAACTAAAGATCATTTTAGTTTTAACGTTAATTTATAGCAATTAAGTAGTTAAAAAAACTTGTGAACTTTTGGAAGAATTTTTAATGATTTATAGTCAAATGATGATGATTAATCCAAATTTATGTCAACTAATTAATTTACATCCTAGAATTAGTTGGTGTTGATTTAGTTAATATTTGTTAAAGTTTATATATATATATATTCATGCACCAAGCAATGTGAACATTAATTTACATTTGCTAGTAATTTCTTTTGTAACTTCCACTATGTCTTTTGATTATTGATTTTTTATTTTCTTACGTCCACAATCATTGTTGAAATTTGTACACACTACATCATGGATAATGTTAAAAGCTCACAAGTTATGGGCCCACAATATGGAGTTGTGAATAAGTTTGAAAGGAAGCACTACATGTTCTTGAAGTTCAAGATGGAGACATTATTGAAAGCAAAGGACTAGTGGGGATTGATTGACAAAATTGAAAAGAAGCCATATGAAAAAGACGAGGTAGTTTTGTTGAGCTACTCAAGGAAGCCAAACAAAGCTTTGAACTTGCTTATCAAAGCCTTTTAAATAATCAATCTATGATCATGCACAGAGAGACCAATTTGCAAAAGGCATTTGGGAGACATTGGCCAAACATCACATTGACAAAGGTTTGGCAAATAAAATCTTCTTGACTAGAAAATTCTTCATGTCCTAGATGAATCTTCTAAACACAATGGAACTTCACTTCAATAAGCTAATGATGATGGCAAATGAATTGGATGCCATTGATGTAAAAGTGTTGGATGTAGTAAAGGTGATGGTTCTTATGATAAGTCTACTATAAAGTTATCAAAATTTGATCACCACCTTAAAGACTTGTCAATTGAGCAATTCTTCATGGGATGTAGTTAACTCTAGGCTATCAAACGAAAACCTAAAAAAAAAGTAAAAATACAAAACCCAACATAAGAAGAAATTATGGCTTTGATAGTTGAAATTTCAAATTATAAACATGGAAAAGATCGCAATAATGACACCTACAACTATTGTAAGGAGCAAGAACATTAGGCTAAAGACCGTTAAAAAAAGAAACAAGACATATGAACAAAAGAAGAGCAAGGAAATAATGTTGATTATGGTGAAACATTTGTTTCAACTTTGTTTGATTTTTTTAATGATAATGCATGATACTTCAATTATGGTGTGTCAGTGCATCTCTCTCATAGAAGGAAATGGTTTAACAATTTTGAAGAAATTCCATTAATGAAAATAAATCTAAGAGATAATTCAGTTCAAAAAGTAATTGACAATTTGAGTAAAGTCATAGTGATTCTAAAGGTAGGAGAAACTAAGATAGGTGTCAACTTCAACAATGTATTTTATGTGCCAAATTTTTTTTTAATTTTTTGTGTGTGCATGAATTAAACAATGGTACATGTTAAACTATGAAATTTGGTCCACCACATAAAATGCACAAGTGGCAAGCAATTTCAAGCTTGACAATCTTAGCCTTTGGCATCAAATATTAGGCCATCTCAATAGCAAAAACATGAAGTTATTGTTTGAACATAAGTTTGTAAAAGGAATCCTAAAGGACTAGGTTTGAAATGATGTTTTGTGAATGTTGCACATTTGGCAAGCATCACAACACTATTACAATTCATGGTTTTCAAAAGGTTCAAGTTGACTAACAAGTCTTTTTTTATTAATGGACATGTAGATTTTGACTACAAGCCCAGGGGCTTGAATGAAATGTGCATTTTTTATTGTTAAACTTGATTAAAGTGACCTATTTGACTATATGTCAAATTGAACATTTAGTTAAGTTGGACAAAAAAATGACCACCTTAATCAAAATGACTAATGATTTCTAATCAACTAGGACATCTAGTCAAGTTGGACAATGTGAAATGACATCCTTAGTTAATATGGACAATAATGTTTTAATCAAATGGGACATCCTATGTTACTTAATTGGTCAAGATAACTACTAACTTAGGCCTACCTACATACCAACTTACTTATTTACATACCTACCTACCTACCTCCTACTTCCTACCTACCATCTTACATCCTTACCTACCTACCTCCTATTTCTCGCCTACCATTGTACATACCAACCTACCTACCGCCTACTTCTCACCTACCATCCTACATCCTTACATACCCACCTACTTCCTACTTCCCACTTGCCATCCTACATCTTTACATACCCACCTACCTCCTACTTGCCACCTACTATTCGAATTCCTTATTTACTTACCCACTTACTTACATAATTACCTACTTCTTATGGACTACAAGCTACCTTCTTACTTACTTACCCCTCTACCTATTAAACATCATGCAACCTACCTACTAATTACTTAATTTTCTTACATAACTAATAATGTGAACTAACCAAGTGAAATAAAAAACTTGACAAGTTTTGTCAACTTTGGAAGGCGTAATCCATTGGTAAGGACTTGGTTTATCATTGGGGAGGTGAGGGGTTCAATTCTTAATGTTAATAACCTATATATATGTTAAAAAGGTTAGGGTAAACAAGGTAGGTTAGGTAAGGTTAAGTTAAGACGGTTAGATAGACTAGGCTAAATTAGGTTGGCTTAGGTAGGTTAGGTTAAGTTACCACCTACTTACTTGCCTTTTAACGACCTACCTAAACTTATATACAACCTACCTACCTACCTAGACCTACCTACACAAATTATTTTTTTGGTAATAATCCATAAAAAAATGGGTAGAAATTTGACTAGTCAAATGGTCCATTATCCAATAGTCAAAGTGAACAATCAAATAGTCCAATAGTCTACCAATCAAAAAGACCACCCCAATCATGCAAGACAGGTCCAAATCGATTTGTCCAAATTGACAAGATGGTCTTTTTGATTCCTATCCAAATGGGGTCATTTTTTAATAAACTTTATATTCAAAATAACTTGTTTTTGTAGTAATGACAATGAACCATTTCTAACAAGTAGAGTGTTTCATGCATAAGAAGTATTAGGAGTTGTCCATTTAGATATTTGGAAACTTGTTTAGGTGTTGTCTTTCAATGGCATAAGGTTTTGTACCATCATGGATCATTTTTTTAGAAGGTTTTTTTGTGAGTTTCTTACAAAGTAAAGGATAGTTTTTGAAAGTTTCAAGAATTCAAAAGCCTTGTTGAAACACAAATTGGGAAAAGGATCAAAATGTTCAAAATTGACAATAATGGGAAATATTGTTCACAAGAGTTTGGAATTTTTTTCAAAATTTAAGGGATTGTGCATTAGACTTGTACTCCATACACATTGCAACAAAATGGTGTCACTAAAATAGTCAATTGTACCATCATTGAGGTTATTCATTGCATGATGCACCAACAACCCAAGTTAACTTTGAGATTATGGGTGGAAGTTGTCAACACAACAGCATACATCAAAGCTCGAAGTCCTTACAAGTCTCTTAATCAAATGACCCCATATAGAAGTATGGAATAGGAGAAGCCTTCAGTTAAACATTTGCTCATTTTTGGATTTGATGCTTATGTTCATAGACCATTTGAAACAAGGTCAAAACTAAAGCCAAAATCTATAAATTGTGTTCGTAGGCTATATTTTGGAATCCAAAAGGTACAAATTAATTGTTCCAAAAATTGGAAAATTAATTGTGAGTTGGAATGTGATATTCAATGAAGAACTTTTAGTAAATATGAAACAAAGGAGGTTGCATAACAAAGTTAAACCAAATGTTCAAATGTTCATACTTGATTATGCCTCGTCATGAGTATAGGGAGGTGAACACTTCTAGAAAGGAAATTGGGAGTTAATTCCCTTTAGTCTCTTCATTGACAAATTAACATTATATTATTGATTGATGGCATTTGCACCTTGGCCAATGTGGTCATTGTCGATCCTACCCAAGCATATTTGGTTTCACATGCTATTTCATCTCGTGGGGTGGCAGTGATAATGGCAATTCAATCAAAGGAAAAACTTTACTATGATCAACATTTAAAGGACGTATTTCTTCCCCTTGCCATAGAGGTTTGGACAATTTTTTTATCAACATGGCATGGTTAACAAAGGGCATTGATGTCCTTTATCTGGCGATTTTGCATGCCTTGTATAGGTAAAAGGTGTTAGTAACTTTGCAAAAAAAAAAGCCATTTCTATTTTCAGGCATGTCATCATTGTAGGTGAGGATCCTTTTGAGCTGACTATTCTTTTAGGTTTCCCTTTCCTCTTCTAATATGCTTCTTGCAATTGGTGAGGGTTTTCAAATGTAATTTGTTCCTTTGCCCCTTTGTGACCCACTTTGAGTTTTGCTCTCGGGGCTTAGATTTGGGTCCTCTCTTTTTGTCCTCCCTTCCCTTTTTTATTGGGTGCTTTGTTTAATGGAACTTGCTAAGGTTTCATCATTTTCATTGAACATGTCTTACATTTCAACTAACCTATGTGCATGATAACACCATCCCAAAGTTTTTTTTCCTTACAATATATAGTTTATATTTTCAAGTATTTCCAAAAATGAAAAAAAGTGTGTGATAAATTATACCTAGCAAGTGACACAAAGTAGTCATATTTTCTTTTAAATTGTGATGTCAAAAATTGATCACAATTTAAATGAAAAAAATGATTTTTTGTTAAATAATGAAATTATTCAAAATGTAACTTATGATAATTATCATGACTTTTAACATGCCAACTTCATATTTTCACAAAATTTCATTCCACTATTTTGAAGATTATTTAATGACGAAATTGACCTTAGGTTAAAATATTTGTCTTTAATATTAATTTGTTATTAAACCTAAACAAACATATGCTAAGGTCAGATGCATAGTACAAGTTGAAAATTTTACAAAGGTTTAGACTCTATAAATGTTATGCCCAAAATTTTAAATCTCCAAAAAGAAAATCATGGCAACTTGTTTTTGTTGGGTCTTAACCCCATAGGTATAAGGACTATTGCATTGGATCCAACTTGTAAAAGTTTTACCTTATTAGAATTGGTTTCACATTAGGTGAACTAGTTTCTTTGATGAAAATGTTTAGACTATTTAGATTGGAACGGATTTTTTTGGTGTTCAAAGCGTGAACATAATAGATAGATGTACAACATTTTATCTATTAGCAGGGCCAACATGTTTATGATGCCTTGTTATGAGAAGATGGTGGGCCTAGACACACTATGTGACCAAGTGCATGACATTCATTTTTTGAAATGATATTTAGAACATGGTTTAGAATCCTTCGATTGATACGTGCAAAAAGTGAGCCAATTCTATGACATTTTCTTCCATTTCTCTTAGGGTTAAATCCTCTTCAGTATGAATTGTAGGAACATCACGTTGACCCTTTATTTTCATATAAATAATTCAACAGGGATAAATACCTTCTTGAACTTCCATACTTATTGCTTGGATATCCCTCATGAAAAATTGGATACGAATATGACAATTTCCTCTAAGGAATCCCCAACAAAAGAGATGAACCATCTTTTCTTGTTTATCAAATTTATTATAGCCTCTATCTATATTCCATAGGATTGTACACCATAAATAAAAGTTGAGGAATAGATTGGCAATACCATAGAAGCATGTTATGATACCCTAAGGGAAAAAAATAATTTGTTGGGATGATAAGAGAGGTATCAAATTTCAACCAAAGTAACTAGAATCTCCAACAAGAAAAAATCCTAAAGCACCTAGTAAAATAATGCACACCCAACAAAAATTACTTATTTTTCGAGATCTTATTATGGGTTCTACTCAAAGCCATTCAAATTGGCAATTCATAACCATAACAAATGAAGTTTTTTGTATTTTGCTAAATTTTATGCAATGAAACAACCAAAACATTTGGAGTTTTTTTTTCATTTGGAAACAAATGTCTGTATCAATCTAGTATAAATAAATACATATTCCTTGTCCTTCTTAATACTTACCTTTTTAATACTTATTAGTTTTTTCACCGATGTTAGTCATATTCATTGTTGGAAGCGGGATGATAATATAATCAAGTTTGAATATATTTATCTTTAGAAAGAATAAATATATTTAAACTTTAGATTTTATTCAAAATACATATATTTTTCTTGCCTCATAATTCGGTGATTAAACCATATTTAGATCATTTTATTGCTAAGATAATTCCATTAGAATTTCCATTGAAGCAAATTATTAGAAATCAAACTATTTCATCGTGTTTGATATATATAAATAAAAAAGCCATTGTAATTGCTGGAAAAACTAAACCTACTAAAGGCACAAAAATGGAAGGTAAGTAAGAAGTTGTCATTAAAAAATTACTTCTAGTGAGATTATTTGCTATGATTATCTAGATTCCTTTTTTATTTATTTCTTCATTTATAAAAAATGAGTAGTCATGGAGTTATATTAAACAATGTGTCAAATCATATTAATATGTAACTTTTTTCCAATATGCAGAAATTATAACATATAGAAAGAATGACCAAGAACCAAATTGAATTTTTTTTTTCATTTTCATTAACAAATTAAAACAAAAAATGAAAGTATTAAAAAAACATGGGGAAAATTTTATTTGGAAAAGGAATGGTTACATTCCCTATGGATATAGGGGGTTGAACCACAAAATTCAAATATTTCATTCATAACGCCTTTTAGAAGGTTACGTGGAATGATCAAATCAAGTAAACCATGATTGAGTATAGATTCAATAACTTGAAAACCATCATGTATTTTTTGGCGTAATCTCTGTTCAATCACTCTTTTACCTACAAATGCAATATATGTTTCGGGTTCGACAATGGCGATATCCCTTAACATATCAAAACTAGCAGTAACTCCACTTGTTGTAGGATATGCAAAAATAATTATATGTAATAAATTATTTTAAGCTTGATGAATTTGTAAAATGGAAGAAATTTTCGCCATTTGCATTAAACTCAAAGTTCCTTCTTGCATATGTGCTCATGTCGCAACCCACTTTGAGGAAAGTGTGAGGTCGCCATTCACATTCCCGAAAATGGGACTTGGGAGTCCTTCGGGACTCCCGAAAACTCAAAGCGCAATTGCAGGGGTCAAAACACCTTGCATTGAGGCGTTCTTTATACCGTTGGAAAGGTCTTGAAGTGTAAATCTCCAAAATGGCCTTGCATGAGCCATTTGGACATCTGTAGCACAAGTTATGGTCAAAAGAAGGGCCGGGAGTCAAATTGACAATTTGACTCCCGACCACTAAAAGTCAGGAATCGACCCGATTCCGGTGTGTGCAGGGGGAGTGCGACACACCGTTGGAAAGATTTCGAGGAGAGCTACAACTTTGGTTTAAACCTCGTCCCGATCCAAGTTCAGGGCGAGGAGTCATGAGCGTCCAAAGTTTCAGGAGTCCAAACCAGGACATTTTCGAGACTCCGCTTAGGGAGTCCCAAGAAAAAAAGCCATTTGGATGCAAGTGCGTCGAAGAGCTGTAAATAATACTATATGGGGGAAGGTGGTGGCTTCCCCCGAGTCCGGACCGTGGTGAGTCAAGTGAGTCCAAGGTAGCTCATGGCTTGTCCCAACACCAAAAAGGTGCAAAATGAGTTTTAACCAACTTGTTGGTTGGATTTGGATGCAGGATTGTGTAATTGAGTAAGCTTGTCTTCTTCCTAGTCTATCTCGGAGCTTTTAGCACGCCCCTTTCACCCCTTTTAGTGCTGGAAGCTGGGAGTGTGCCCCGAGTCCAGAAATTCTGTAATTTGAATGACTTAGTCCCAACTTGGGGCTAACTTGGGACTTGGGAGTGTGTAAGCTCCACTAGAAGAACACACAATAATTAACAACATAAATTTTTTGGTAGCATATTCAACAACACTAATAATTTTCTCACCCACTACAAAACCCATACTACCTCCCATAAATTGGAAATCCATAACTCCAAAAGCAATAGGAGTCCCATTTAATTTTCTTGTATTCATTTGAATAACATTAGTCAAACCCATTTGTTTTTGATAAAAAAAATACGATTTTTTTATGAATCTTCATTAGAAAATTTGAGAACATTTCAACCAATCATATCTTCATCTATAGGATGCCAAGTCCCACGATCAATTGAAAGTTTGATTCTTTCTATATTACTCATTTGCAAATGATATCCACACTCTTCACAAATACGTTTGTTAAGTTTCAAAAATCTAACATAAAACATGTTCTTGTAATTATCACATCGAGTCCATAATCCTTTAGTAGTATCAATTTTATATATTTGTCTTTTTCTTTCTCACTAATAATATAACTTTTAGTATCTTTTTTTACGAGGGCTCCAATTAATCCACCAAATTGGTGTTTGGCTTCAAACCAATTCAATAAAGACATAAACTTCTTTTCCTTAATTTTTTTCTCATTTTCCTCTGTGATTGACTACAAAATTTGGATATTCGAGGATGAAGAAAGAGGAAGAAGAAAAAATATATTTAGTTTTTTTTTACTTAAATAAAATTTGATTCTTAATTCCATTTGTTCAATCGGGATTAGCTCCTCCCATTGATTTTATAATAGATCCTTCTTTTCTATTAAAAAAATTCTCAATTAGAAAAAAAAGAAAAAAGGATAAGAGGGATTTAGATAAAAGATCAAAATATATTCCATTTTCTTTCAATGGTTCAAAAGGGATTTGAAACCTTGATTTCATGGTTCGGAACCATGGGCTCTAATCCATTGAGCTACAAAACCTTATTAAATGTAAAATCTATCAATTTTTTTCTATTCTTTAGTACCAGGGGTTGACAAATTTTGGAAGAAATCAACAATTTGAATGATTAGAAAATATAAAAACACATTTATTTTGGTGATTTTGTTCATCTTCCCCCGGGTTTGGGGGGGGGCGGGGGGAGATAGACTAAATCACTGAAATGAAATTTGTGAAATATAAACTATGTCAAATAGTATCGATCATGTCAAACTCAAATTTGATTTCATTCCATACTTCACAAGCGGTAGCTAGTTCAAGACTCCACTTGGTAGCTTCGCAAATAATATCATTACCTTGATGAGCAAGATCACGCCTTTCATTACAAGTTTGTATAGGGGCTTCCAGAGCAAGTCGATTAGCAACTGCACCAGGTGCGTTCCCCCAAGGATGTCCTAGAGTTCCTCCACCAAATTATAATATGGAATCATCCCCAAAAAATTCAAATAGAGCAGCCATATGCCAAACATGAATACCTCTCAAAGCTACATGTAAAACACTTGGTAAAGAAACCCAGTCTTGGGTGAAATAAATACCACGACTTTGGTATTTTTCAATATAGTCATCACAAAGTAGATCAACAAATCCCAAAGTTACTCAACGTTCCCCTTCAAGTTTACCCACTACAATACCAAAGTGGATATGATCCCCGCTAGATAGACGTAATGCTTTAGCTAATACACGGAAGTGTGTACCATGATTTTTTTTGTCGGTCAATAACTACATGCATTGCGCCATGAATATGAAGAAGTAGACCATTATCTTGGCAATAATGAGCCAAAGCAATATTTGCAATGAAACCACTTGTTAGATAGTCATGCATGATGAAGGGACACTTGATCTTGGGGCATCTATGTTTCAGATCTTGGGGCATCTATGTTTCAAATCATTACACAAAACGACCATGTTGCCCTCTCTTGATTGCAACTTGTATCCTAAGGCCAAGTTTTGAATCATAAGGCAACTACAGATAGTTTTTTGTATGCTTGGAGCTTGCCATTCATTGATTGCTTCAAAGTATTTTTATGGTTTTTCTGCATTTTCTCACAATCATCTTTCAGTGTTTCTGAATTGCATTTCCATGCTGCAAAAGCCTCTTGTCAGCACCAAGTTCTACATCAGGGTAGTTGCAGGCTGGACTGATTTCCATGTCAAATTGTGTAAACAAATGTAGAATGATCACTGCTGAAAATAATTGGGAAGGATGTTCAACTTCATGGTTTCAAAAGTTTAATGAAATTTTCCAGTTTTTTAGAATTATTTTTTCAAATTTACACCCAGAAAAACTCCAATTTGTTTGTGACAATAGTGTGAAAATTTGTGAAATAAAAATGCTGATCAAAACTCTATGTTATGTTGGAACTAGCATGCAATGAATCACTAGTGAGGCTACAGAGTACAGAGATTTCAGAGGCAGGAAATCAAAACTATATTGTGGGAAGAAGCTCCACGGCTGTGGTTTTTTCAGTTGGTACCACATTTGTCAGAATGGTGTCCAACTATGGCAGTGTTCTTAAAAGACCCACTAGACAATATTAGATACAAAATGAAACTTGATGTTGCCATTCATATTTGAGAAAGATAGACTTAGTGGGCATCACAAATAGTCCATGCAAGAACAAACACCAATCTCAAGGTGATGAAAGCAGAATTGGCATCCCTCACCATGATTGCTCTCCTGCCTCTTTTTGAAATGAACTTTGTGCAAGTGTGACAATCTTCTCAAACCCGTCAAGTTTTTCCTATTCGGAGTGGAGGACCCTTGGAGCTGTGTGATGAGTCTCAATGCAATAGCCAGTTTCTCACTATGGTGACATAAATGAAACACTTTTAGTTCTTCTTCTAGGGTTTAGGGTTAGATCTTCTTCAACCACATCATGCAAAACAAATTTAGTATGAGACACATACCCCACGCCATCATGCATGAGCCCTGACAATCACCTCAATTCTGCACAGATTTCAATCATCTGAGGGTGGTTTTGCTGCATTTGTTGGAAAAGCTGCATCACCTTCTCAGGTTGGCCATCCTTCGTGTGAACATACTTTGCAAGCTTCTTATTCCATGCAAAACTGTTTAATTGCACTGTGCATGGTGCCATTGCAGCCATCTCTACTGCCACCCATGGCTGCCAGGTTCTGTTGATGCTCAAGCCAGAGTGCTTCCTGTGTCTTCTTATGTTTGAAATCCGGGTACCTTTCATTTGACTACAACCAGAAATCCCAAAACAAGCTGATCAGACATGTCTTTTCCTACTACAAAGGAACTTGAAAAAAAAAACAATTTCTGCCAAAATTTAGACCATGCCAGCAGGATGGCAAACAAGAAAGAGAGGATTGACACCAACAAGAAGATCTCCAGGCTCCATTGAAGAAGACATGTGAATTCTGAGAAGATTGATGTTCAGTTTTACGTCCTCAGATCTGTGATCTCTAAATCTGTGCTGTTGGTTTGTTCCCTTTGATCTGTTGTTGTTGTTGTTGTTGTGTTTTGAACTTCTTCTGAATCTTATTTTGAGTTCTGTGGTTTGGTCATGAACTGCAAGAGTTTTGCAAGAGTTTTTTTTTCGTTTGCCTCTCTCTCTCTCTCTCTCAATTTGTGTGAACTCCTTGTTTTGGGTCTCTTTTTTTTTGGGGGGGGGTGGGTTCTGGTGCTCTTATTATCGCAGAAGCTCAGCAGTTTGCTAGTCATTTCCATTGTTCAAATAATTCTGAAGCTTTTTTGTGCATTATTAGATGTGTTCATGAATATGAGAAATGACTTCAAACACTGAACATGATTTGTTTCTCTCCAGACATTGCACTTTACATTCAAAAAGAAAACTCTGAGAGCATGTATCATATACTATTAAACATGATTTTTTCTCTCCAGATGCAATTTGCATTCCACAAAGAAACACTGTGCCTTGGCACTCTCATCTTATATAGTGTGCCCCTTTTTCTCTTCATGGGCTGTTGCTGATGCTGTTATGAGACTCAACACACTGTCAAAGAGCCGATATGGGTATTGAACTTCAGCTTCAGCAATTGTCCAATTGATTCTGTAGATCCTGAAGTGTTTGTTGCAGAGTTTCAGTTATACCTGGTATAATGTTGTGGGTGTTTTTCTTTGAGCAGGAAAATGGAATCACTTTAGCTTGAAGTCTGAGCAGATGTTCCTTTTATAAGACACTAGACAAGATGCTCTTCTCTTTTACAAACAAAGCTACTAAGAGCCACATTCTTGACTACAAGGTTTTGCCTGTTTTTCAGCAACGTATCTCCAACTATCCAGGCTCAAAATGAGAATCAGAATTGTGGTCTGTTCAGTAGTTAGATGGTAATCTAATCATATTACAAGTTCGAAACTCATGCAACCATAAACATTTGATTCTTTCTTCAGCCCTGAGCTTGGGACTTTTACAAAATTCAGTAGTGTTGTTGGTCTGTGAGCAATACCAGATTACACCAAGCAGAGTTTTATAAAGTCTTATGAGCTAAACTGCATTTCCACACAGTTGATGGCCTATTTCATTAGGGGCATGTATGCACTCTAAACCCTAAACCCTCTTTGCTTGAAGAAGGTAAAGCATGTATGTTTTCTATGTTTTGGTGCGGTAGTTGAGCATTATGCACACACCCATTTCAAGCATTTGGTAACATCTACATACACGGGAGAGAACATGGGTCTTCTGTGTAGTAGCATTTTTGGGATTGTGTAGTGTCTTGGGTTCAAAAGTGGAGGTTTGGGGGAGTCTAGCTGAGTAGCTTCATCACTTGTCTTAAGTTGCATGATGCCATGTTTTACAAACTTGAAGTCTTTCGATGTTTCTGTCTCCTTCTTATTGTTATTTGTGTTTTAATAAATTGGAGATTGACAATTGCTTTGTTCTAGTAGCTTGTGAGTTTACTGCATTTGGTGATATTGTTGGCCATGTTGTACCTCACATGTGAAGAAAAATGCAAGGCATTGCTTGTCTACCATGGTACCTTTAGCATTCCGACAATAATGAAATTATTCTCAATAAATGCCCAAAGCTGAAAGTTCCAAACATTTGTTTGACAATACTCTCCCAATGTGGTCCCATTAGGTTCCCCAAGACATTCCCAATAGCACCTTAGTTCTATCTAATATGGTCTGCCCAAAGTTCAACTGCCATGAATATAATCTCAAAAGGTGGGCCATTAGGGAGAACATTTGTCTCTATTTTGCAACCCGGGGTTCGAAGAGGTGCTTCTATTGGTGAGTGCCCAATGTCCCAAAAACAATTGGTGATGGGCCAATCAATGCAACTCCTTCAAAAAAAGAAAAAAAGAAAAAGAAGTGTGAGCACACCCATGAACCAATTAATATGAATCACAATATGTTATTTAAATATGGATCACACTATATGGCACACATCTATGGTGAAGAGGTTAGAAATACTTAATTAATTGTTGTTTTGATAATTGAAAGGGCTTGATCAATCATTCAATTCATTGACTAAAGAGCGCACCCATGGAAGTTAAATAAAACATTGAAGATTTGAATGATTGCTTCATGAAATTGCTTTGTGATGACCAAAAAGGCTAATTTATCATACATGCATATTTTTTTAAGGTTTTGTTTCATTTGCAATCTTTTGCTTGTTTGTGAGTTGCTTCAAGAAGCTCGAACATAAGCTTTGGGGATCAAAGTCATAACCATGTCAAAATATGTGGAAGCTCCTCAATCCCTTTCCTTGGAAGGGTCTATAACTCAGGGTTTAGCAATGGACACGACTGTACTCATATCAATCCCAAGTTGATGGAGAGCTGACTATCATAGTACCTTGGTGACTTTGGCGTAAATTAATTAATTTTTCAATCTATTGAAATTTTCATAAATTTATTTTTTAATTTGCCATCTTGAAGGGAGGATAGTACATAGAGATCCACCTTACCACTAAAATAGTTCAAGTTGTTTGAAATAAGTGTACCTTATGATAATTTTATTTTTTACTATCAAAAATTTCAAAATTAAAAACCCAAGCATCAAACCAAAAAAACTTGAATTAAATTAATTATTTGACATTCATGTGCCCAATCTGCCAAAGTATTACGATAATCCTTGCAAGTCTATGTCTTATCTATTAAAGAAGCATAGAATAAAAGAATTGTCAAATTTGTGAAGGCTAATTGAAAGGTATTTAGTGTTTATATCTTAGGTTGGACTACAACAACATGTGCATTGTGTGCTCTATTGTAAGTTGTTAGTTGAATCTTTGACTCTAAATGCGATATTTATATACATTGATTTTACTTAAACCTCATCTAACCAAATACCATTTGGAATTTCTCTTGATTCGTTTAATTTCATCTATTTATTAATGTTAATTGCTTAATATATGAAGGACTAATGTTCAAGCCTCATTTATCATGTTTTGTCACATCCCACATCTTGTAAATATTTTGTTAATGGTACTCTTTGCTTGTGACACAAAAAAAAATAGTTTCTTCCTCTTCTTAAGTCAATATGTATTTTTGAAAGTATATTTTCAAACTCACATAAATAACTTCCAAGACAATTAATGTGAGATTATTGTTATTTGTCAAAGAACAAAATTTTGATAGAATGGAAATGTGGGGTACAAAATTTTAATAAATAATTAAATCCCCAAGATTTAAAAATTCAGCTATCTCTAAAAGAAATTTAAAAGGACAAAACAAGTCTAAGGAGCCAATATATAGCATGTTTAAAAAGTCCATTTTAATCCTAAGAAAGGATTGATGAATGAACTAATGTAATAAATTGGGATTGGTCACTTAGTTCATTTTTGCATCACTCACATAATACAATTCTTAGAATGTGTTTAAAAAACATTGGTTGCAATCTCTAAGGATTTTTTTTGGTGTGAATATTATACATTCAATACTTTCATTAAAAACTTTATCTAAATGCTACAAGGATATATACAAGACATTATGGTATAAATGCATCACACATTTTTAGCATTAAATATACGTAACACTTGAAATTAAGAAAAAAAATAGCAATGGTTATAATTGTTGCAGCTCATTGAAATAAATAAATAAATGCCTAAGAATTGAAATCCTCATTTCCAAACATATGAACAAATTATAATCATGATAAATTTTTCAACATGGATTTAGTTAACATGTAGTGCAAAGTAGGTGGTATAATTAACTTAATAAAATCCTTGTGTGGAAAAATGGTGAATTTGAAGATGCCACCTATTGCATCTATTGTGTACCACAAAAAAAATAAAAAAATAAAAAAATAAAAAAATAAATATGCATCTTGCAACCAATTATTCAAATATTTTATTAGAGATACATGAAAAATACCCATTTCTTCGGGGCAAAATATTTACCCCGAGTATGATTGTCACCTAGGCCAAGATGCCAATTCACACACATCCATTTCAAAACAAACTTGAGAGGAGAGGAGAGGAGAGGAGAGGAGAGGAGAGTGTCATAATCCCTTGGAGTATCAAACATTTACAATAATGCCAATTTAGGATGAAAAAAAAACTAAGGGGAATTTTATATTACAAATTTTGGATGATTAAGAAATTTTCATGTGTATCTAGGATGTAAGATATTCTAGTTATATATTTTGAATATTGCCAAATTTGGCTAAATGTACTTTATGGATGAGTCACCAATTTAGCAACATCCACTTGCTCCGAGGCGATTTGAATTTTGCACCCGGCCTGGCCCGGCCCAGCCCAGCCCCGGCCCGCGACGAGGGTCGCCGGCCGTTTCCGGCCGTTGCAAGCCGCGACGAGCGTGGTGGCGTTGCAGGGAGTTGGCCGTTGCAGCGGCAGTCGAGACTCGAGCGCAAAGAGAATGTGGAATCGCGAGAAGAGAAGAGTCTACAGCTCAGCAAGCAAAGATTGCAAAACGTTTTCCTACACTTCTTGATTGGCATTTGAAAATTGCGCGCGCGGGGAAGTAGATTCCGCACTAAGAGTTTTTAATCTCTCAAAGCAGCTGCTGGTATCTTGAGGGGGGAGTGATCAGCACAAGAAGAGGAGGAGGAAGAGCAGAAGAGAAAGCAGCTCAAGAAAGACGCTGTCTTGCAGAGAAAGAATCTCAAGAAAAGACCCTGTCTTCTTGGAGAGGGGGAAAAAAAAAGAAGAAAAAGGAGCTGCTCAAGAAAGACGACGACGGTGGGTGTCTTGGAGGAGAGAAGAAAGGAGGAAGAGCTCAAGGAAGACTCAGACGGTCTGTTTTTTCCTTCTGTAGGAAATGGGTTGTAGTAATGTCTTGACGGGGGTGTTGAATTTCGTGACCCTGGTGTTGTCGATCCCGGTAGTGGGAGTGGGGATCTGGCTAGCAAAGCAGCATAACACGGTGTGCGTGCGCTTCCTGCAATGGCCGATCATCCTTCTTGGGGTGTTCATCTTGGCTGTATCCGTAGCTGGCTTACTGGGTGCGTGGTGTCGAGTCTCGTGTCTCTTGTGGGTGTACTTGTTCGTCATGTTCGTGCTCATTGTTCTCCTCTTCGTCTTCACCATCTTCGCCTTCGCCGTCACCAATGCCGGTGCCGGTCAAGTCTTGTCCGGGAAGGGATACAAAGAGTACCGTCTCGGCGATTATTCCACTTGGTTGCAGCGGAAGGTGAACAATCCATCCTACTGGGAGACTATCAAGAGCTGCCTCAGCGATGGCAAAGTCTGTAACAGCTTGGATGCTCCCCAGTACTCCACCATCGCCGAGTTCAACGCGGCTCCTCTCTCACCTGTTCAGGTACTTAGAACAATCGTTGTGTCTGTTGTTGTTCCTCTCTTCCTTCCTTTGTCCCCACCCCAAAGGATTGGGGTTTAGGGTTTATGGTTCACCTTTGTTTTCTTTTTCTCACTCGTGTTTTCAAGCTTTTCTTCCACAGCATTTTATTCTTGCAAACCCACAAATATAAAACAAAAGACACTGACAATCTTATCTTGGGTTTTGGTTTTTTTTTTTTCCTTTGATGTTTTGGTGGCAGTCAGGTTGTTGCAAGCCACCTTCAAGCTGTGGTTATACTTTCATCAATGCAACAAACTGGCAAGAAACAACTCCCCCTCCTCCATCAGCATCTGCAAAGGACCCTGATTGTGCACTTTGGAGCAATGCTCCCACTGAGCTTTGCTTCAACTGCACTTCTTGCAAGGCTGGGGTGCTTCAAGACTTGAAGCAGGACTGGCGAAAGGTAGCCATTGCAAACATCATCATGCTCGTGTTCCTCATTGCCACCTACTCCATTGGCTGCTGTGCCTTCCGCAACAACAGAAGAGATGGCGGTGGAGGTTTTTTCAATGGTGGCCGTTATGGAAAACAAAGCCACAAATTCTGAGTACCTTGATCATTTCCGAAATTGTGCACTCAAAATCTGAGCTCTAGTGGATGGATACTTGAATGTCTCTCTGAAATTGTGGGCTCGAAGTCTGAGCTCTAGCTTGGATGAATACTTGTCTCAAGTCTTCTTCTTCCTGCATAGGAAAAACAAACTTGCAAGCCCAGGGGTGTAGACAGACTGAAGCCATAGCTCAAGCTTCTGGAATTGGTAACACAATTTGTGTACTGTTTGTTTATTCCAGCAGTTTATTTGCTGGGTGTGTAAATAATGTGGGATTGGAAGGACCCAATGCTTGGAAATTGTGAATCAGAGATTGTGCCATCTTCTTTCTCTATGATGGCATGAAGGAAGGAGTTTTGCCCCTCAGCAGATGATCGTGACTACAAAGAAGTGGATTTCTTTGCATTCGACAAAGTAGTTTGTTTAGCAAGAAGGAATTTCTTACACATCTGAAGTTGTTCATGGGTTTTCTCCATGATCAACTGAAGCAAAATTGATTTTCCACTTAATCTTCCAACTGCCTTATGTTTTTTTCTAGTGTTGGGTTTGATGGTTATAATGAACACCAAGCTCTCACTTTTGCTCACATTACTTCTTGGTTTGAGAAGAAGTGTGATGGATTCATCTGTGTTTTGCTTCTGTTGCTCACAGTTTCATGGGTGTGAAATGCAAGCTCACTTTTGCTCACATTATTACTTCTTGGTTTGAAAAAATGGGTGATGGATTCTTCTGTGCTTTGCTTCTAACGGGATGTTCTGTCATGAAAAGCTCACTTTTGCTCACTTTATATGGTTTGAAAGCCGGATTACCAAAATAGACTTGGCACATTCAGGCCTCGAGTATATGTAGTGGCCTTTCTGGTTGCATGGTGTGATGATGCAAGCTCCTCTTGATATCTGGAAATATGGGGGATAGATGGATTCTTTGGGTTTAGTCACTATTGTTTGTCCACACAGCTAGCTAGCTCCTGAAATTAATTTTTTCCTGTGGGTTTTTAATAGTGTTGGTTTCTCCTTTGTTTCCTGTTCAGTGAGAATTGTTGAGAAATGTTCAAGGCACCATCTTGATGATCTTTCTGTTGTGTCATCTAAGTATTTGAGTGGAGACATTGCATGAAGTCTATCAAATGCCTATTTTCTCAATTCAACATTTGAACATGCTCTGCAACCTACTCTTATTTTCATGGATTTAGGTTCTAGTATTGCTATGATCTCACATCAAATGGCTTCAGGATTTCCAGGGGTTCACAAACAATTAAATGGCTTCAGGTTTTCCAGGAATTCACAAACAACCCAACAGATTCAGGTTTTCCAGGAATTTATGAACAACCCAATGGCTTCAGGGATTTCCAGGACTCCAGGAACAACCCAATGCCTGGCTTAAGCTTTTCCAGAAATTCACAAACAAACCCAATGGCTGGCTCCTGCTTTTCCAGGTATTCACCAACAACTCAATGGCTTCAGGTTTTCCAGGAATTCACTAATAACCCAATGAATTGTGGCTCACAATCCCTTCAAGACTTTATAGTCAAAGGAACTTGTTTTTGTTGTTTCATAGTTTTTGATCAAAGGGACTCAGAAATTTTGAGTTTGAATTGTCAGCAGTTAGTAGAAGTTCCCTCAGCTTTCAGTGAAGCAATCCTCTACTGAGATCAATTTTTTGTCCTTGCACCATGGACAGGAACTTGGCTTCAACTTGAATGTCACCTTCAAAGTAAACTCTCCCAACTACACATCTCAAAAGCAAAATCTTGGTTTTAATTATTCCCTTCTCACTGAATATCTCCACTCAAAACCACAGCATCTGCACTTTATCAGCAGATAGACACTGCAATTTGGCCATCAGGGTTTGGTACCCATGCACAGCGTGTGAAAGGGGAGAATGACATACTCTCTCCCTGAAACACATCAATTCAATGTTGTGTGCCATCAGCCAAAATTCCAAAGGACCTGAAATTTGCAAACTATGATTTATTTTGTTTAATGCCCAGATCTCTACTGTACTGATGAAACCACTTCAAGAGGTTTCCAAAGACACATCCCAAAACTGCAACTTCTGCTGACTTTGGCAAGGACCCAATATCATACATGGCAATTAGGGTTTTGGGTTTTAGGGTCTAACCCCATGGTTGGATGCATAGGTATTCGCAATGATTTGAAATTCTCTTAATAAGGGGATAACAAAGGCAATAAATATGATGATCAACCCCAAACCCTAATATAACAGAAGAGGCAGGAGAAGGAGAATGCCATGGGTTTTGCCCATGAAGATGGTGGAATTCTTTGGTTTGTTGGGGTGGTTGTTGTTGAAGGTAGACACTTTCTAATTGCAATGGCTAAGATGGTTGCTCCCATGCACTACTAGATCGGCTGCCGATCTATCTATGAAGGAAGGTACTTTGTTTTGCTTTGTAGTTATGAGATCCACCAAACCAGGATGCTTCAGATTGTGTTCTTGGTGTCTTTGGAAAGCTCTTGACTAGGAGGGGTGCATGGGCTTGGTTCATGATGTTTGGACTTGCGGTGCAAAAGTTCTTGAATATTGAATGATTTCTTCACTGAAAATTAAATTAAATCGTAGCTGAAAATTTCGGAGGAATTGGAATGTGCTTTTGGTGTTATTGGAAAGATCTTGATGAGCAGGATTTAATGGAGTTTATTTGGTAAGATGTGGATTCAGAATGTGGGAGATATTGATTTTTAGGTGATTTCTGCAGCTGCAGCTGAAAATTCAAATAAATTTTAAAAAAACCAGGTTTTGGAAGGAAAAATCAGTTGAGGAC
>Ga0116231_10001402_pt1 | contig 49063 bp, 39 predicted proteins | sample S1TSphgellanicum_2_FD_89695 | JGI IMG/M metagenome (GOLD analysis project Ga0116231, IMG submission 89695) | Host-associated microbial communities from peat moss isolated from Minnesota, USA - S1T2_Fd - Sphagnum magellanicum MG | ecosystem: Host-associated > Plants > Peat moss > Unclassified...
CACCTTCCCCCTTATAGTATACTCTGCAGCTCTCCACGGAGGCTACATCCAAATGGCTATTTTTCCCGGGACTCCCGAGTGGGAGTCCCGAAATCGTGCCAAATGGGATTCTCGGGACTTTGGAGCCCCATAACTTTGCGAGAAGACCTCGGATCGCGATGCGGTCTAAAGCAAAGTTGTAGGTCTCGTCGAGACCTTTTCAACGGTATGTCGCACGTTCTCTGCAGCCAAGTATTTCGGGTCGATTCCCGACTTTTAGTGGTCGGGAGTCAAAACGGGCAGACTCCCGGGAATTCGACTCTCGACCCTTCTTTTGGCCATAACTTGTGTTTCAGATGTCCAAATGAGCAATGCGAGCCCATTTTAGATATCTACGCTTCAAGAGCTTTTCCAATGATATAAAGAACGCCACAATCCATTGAGGTTTGACCCCTGCAATCGCTCTCTGAAGTTTCGAGAGTCCACCGGGACTCCATCTCCCTAAGTGGGAGTTGCCTTGGGAGTGTGAGTGTTCACTCCCTCACACTCCCTAGCACTTTCTTGCACTCCCGGGAGTATGTGATGTGACTCCCGGGCTTCCTCTTGCCTTAACTCTCGGGCTTCCTTCCTCTTGGCCCACTCCTTTGCAAGCCCCCTTGCCTTGGTCGCGAGCCCAAGGCTAGGGTTGCGACAACAATGAAACACGTTATAATATTTCTTCAAACACTAAGAACTTGAAATTAACACCCAATTGTACTTTAGGAGAGAAAGAGCACACTAGACACAAGGAGCACGGCCACAAGGAACTGCATTAACATCAAGAGTTGAATAAACAAGAAAACCAAAAAACAATGAAAAAATAAATTTGGAGAGCAACGGAAAAGGAAGGAGTGCCAAAGTTTAAACTATTCTCCTGCCATAATAAGAAGGGAGGAGTGGCATATAAAGGAGGAAAGTAACTCTGTTAAAGGGCGATGGGACAATAGTGATGCTGATTAGGGTAATTAGGGTTTAGTGGAGTGTTTGATCACCTATCATCATAGGTTTCTTTGCTCATGTCCATTTTGTGATCTGGTCCATTGAAGTAAAGGGAAAGTTATTTTTTAATGGGCATTTTGGTGATGGGATTTTGTATTTTGTACTGAAAGCATGGATATTAAACATGTGTCAGAAACTTTATGTGCATTGATAGGGTAAACATTGCTTGAAGACCAAGGTGTGGGATGATTGTTTTTTGGCAATGACTCCCTTGACTTTGGGAGGCCAAAACTTGGGCATATCTTAACCAAATTGAACGATTTGAAGGGCAATAGACGCATCCATTAAACCTTTATAATCCATCTTCAAACCACATAGGCAACCAACCCCACTTGAGATCACAAACCTATTTGGAGCGTTTAAATTTTCTAACATCGGTATGGTTACCCTAGGCCTCATAAAGTTATAGATTTCCATAAATCAAATAAATTAAGTTAAATTATGGACATTGCTAGATTTGAATTATGGATCGGCCCGAACTATGTATTATCATTCATTTTTAAATAATTAATGCTTGCAACATTGATCGCTGCTTAGTTTGGAAAATACCTTCCAATGACTGATGCATCAAAGAGGTCCGGTTTTCGTCCATCTCCCATTTAAGGATCGAAAAATCAAACTCAACTAATGTTGTGTTAGCAAACACGATGGCCAGACCATCAACAAATGCATGCAAAGAATTGAATCAGCTCACTAGTAAGACGTCCCATCCAAGGTTGAATGATGTTTGGTGGTCTTGCTTATCGATTGCAGCTTTCAGAATCAGGTTTGAGTTATAAACCTTGAGTGGATGAAAATGCTTGTCTTCGATTAGGTCGATTTTTTCAACTAGCCAAAACTTTGAGATACGAACGCGAAAAGGGTCCAACACCTCCTAAATGAACACATTAGTGCAGAGCTTGATTAACTGAGTAGGCAGCATCAGCAGTGCATGACACACCCCTTGGCTCCTTGGTAGACTCCAAATGTGAGTTTAAAGTGAAAACAACGAAAGAATAAGGAGTCGGGGCATGCTCCTTGGCTCACAGCACTTTGAAGGGTAGAGAGGTGTGCAAGAGCTCTGGGATGGGATTAGGAAGAGTGACAAACATCAACTACTCACACAGACCCGCACAAAACCAACACAAGGTGGTTAATGCATAGTTGGAGCACTTTTGGTGCTAGGACGAGCCACGGGCAAACTCAAACTCACAAGATTCACCACGGCCCGGACTTGGGGGAAGCCACCACCTTCCCCCTTATAGTATACTCTATGCCTCTCTCCACGAGGCCCACATCCAAATGGCTTTTTGTCCCGAGACTCTTAAGTGGGAATCCCGGAATTGCCAAAGTTGGGACTTTCGCGACTTTGGGGTCCCATAACTTTGTGTGCAAACCTTCGATTAAGATGAGGTCTAAAGCAAAGTTGTAGTCCTTAACGAGATCTTTCCAATGGTATGTCTCACGCCACCTACACGCAAGGAAATCAGTGTGATTCCCGACTTTTAGTAGTCGAAAATCAAACTGCCAATTTAACTCCCGGCCTTTCTTTTGGCCATAACCTGTGTTTTAGATGTCCAAATGGGTGATGCAAGCCCATTTTAGACATCTATGTTTCAATAGCTTTCCAATGATATAAATAACTTTTCAAGCCATGTGGTTTTGACTTTTGTAATCGCTCTTTGAACATTTGAGAGTCCACTAGGACTCCAACTCCGAAAGTGGAAGCTCTTTTGGGAGTGTGAAGGTTCATTCCCTCATACTTTCCTTCATTCCTGGGCTTCCCTTTAAGCTCGTGACCTTGCAAGCCCTTATTTTGATAGCACATCTGAATCGAGGGGTCTATTCATGTCGCAAACTCAGCCTTGACATCTTTGAAGCCGTCGACCAGTTCCATCGTAAACATGCCAATCTCCTTGACGATGAATTTTTGATCGGTAACGTCCAGCTCTTTGTAGCATTGCTGCCGAGGGGACGACCCTTGGTCCTTGATGTGGGCAATGATTGAGTTGACATTGATGCGCCATTGTTTGAAATTGACATAATCGCCCGTTCTTTCGTTATCACCTTTGTTGAGCTCTTTGATCATCTCAATGCTAAACATTGTCATAATGGTGTCGAATAACATTTGGATACACTATTCTTGTTGCACAAGCAAAAACGACCTATCTTGCAACACGACGAAGGTGACATTGACTGCGTTGATGGCTGGAGTGATCAAATAGGTGATGACCCACCAAATGGAAGATGGGGCATATGTGGGGCAATTAGCTGACGCTAATACTGTTGGAAGAACTTGAGTTGGCATCCCAAATGCACCCATTGATTGGTCTTCTTTGGGCACTTGATGTTCATGGCGATTATAAGATTGTCTTGCGACCGTAAAAATATCGACCAGCTATATGTGAATTTGATCTAAGAGCCGTCCAAGATTGATTCGGTCAAAGCCTTGACAACAATATCGATTTGATGTGGTGTGCACTAAACATGCAGTACGTTGTTAGAAGTGGATCGAACCATGCACATGACGAACCCAGAATGATGATTGATCATCATGTTTTCTCCATCAGATGACACTCCGATCAACTTGTCATGCCACCAACTGTACAATGCATCGAGAAACTTGACGACCATGTTGAAGATCTTTTCAGCGGTGTGGCGTTCGAACATGGGGACGACAACCAAGTGGAGGTTCGTGAAATCATTGCAGTAGCAGGCACATAAGCGTAGATCAAAAAAAGGTTGTCCATGGTGCGTGCTGTTATTGCCAACTAACGAGATTGCCCAAACAAATTTGTTGTCGATGATGTTGGAAATGTTTTGCAGAGCACTTGATTGAATCTTGCCAACTTGACTATCTCGGTACGTGTCGCAACCCTAGCCTTGGCTCGCGACCAAGGCAAGGGGGGTTGCAAGGTTGCGGGCCTATAAGTAGACCTGGGAGTGCAAAGAGTGTGAGGGAGTGAACCCTCACACTCCCAAGTGAACTCCCATGTTGGGAGTTGGAGTCCCAAAACTTCAGAGAGCGTTTTGAGGGGTCAAAACTCCATGGCTGGTTGCGCTCTTTATATCAATGGAAAGGTGTTGAAGTTTAGATGTCCAAAATGGGCTCGCATTGCTCATTTGGACATCTGAAACACAAGTTATGGCCAAAAGAAGGCCCGGGAGTCGAACTCCTGGGATTCCGCCAATTTTGACTCCCGACCACTAAAAGTTGCGAATCGACTCGAAATACTTGGCTGCAAAAAACGTGCGACATACCGTTGGAAAGGTCTCGACGAGGCCTACAACTTTGCTTTAGACAACGAGTCAATCGGAGGTCTGCTCCGAAAGTTATGAAGCTTCAAAGTCGCGAGAGTCCCGAAAATGCGCGATTTCAGGACTCCCACGCGGGAGTCCCGGGAGTCCCGGGACAAAATGGCCATTTGGATGCCACCCTCACGGCGAGTCACAGAGTATACTATAAGGGGGAAGGTGGTGGCTTCCCCCAAGGTCCGAGCCGTGGTGAGTCTTGTGTGTCCATGTTGCCCGTGGCTTGTCCCAACACCAAAGGGATCCAGAATGAGTTCTAACCACTTTGTGTGGTTTCATGCAGGCTCGTGTGAGTGAGTAAGCTTGTTAATTCTTCCTAGTCTTTCCCGGGACTTCTAGCACGCTCCTCTCACCCCCTCTAATGCTGGAAGTCGGGATCGTGCTCCAAGTTCCAACTCCTTCCGCATTGCCGCATACTTGGACCCTCAAGTGGGTCTACGAGGAACTTGGGAGCACGACAGTACGGTCCTTGGCTTGCTAGATGGTTGTTGGTGTCTGTTAGAATGACATGCCGATCAATACATGGTCCATCGCTAGTTCAAAACGTGTGTCGTTTTTTATTGTGACCTTGTATGTTAACTCATCAGATTGTTTGACAAAGAACTTTATGGCATTGACCTTCTCCTTGGACTTCTTGGCGGCCCTCTTCACGATCGCCTTAGCTGTTGCAATGTCATCATCACTATCAGTATCATTGAGCAGCTATTCGTCATTGCAAAAGAAAATATCGTCAATGATCGTGTCGACAATGTCAGCCGAGATGACAAATTCGATCGAGTCTACGGTCAGGTCCATGTGTTGGTGCAAAGTGTTGATGCGCTTCACCTTGTTCTTGAAGTATTCCTTTTTGTCTTGGTCAAACAGCACCTGGTAGGTGGCCCACGACTTGGCGTGCTGCTTCAAATGGAAGTGATAGTTGAAAGGAGCGAACGGCTTCGTGAAATATTTGATGGTTGAGGTCGCCTTTCACACTACTGCCGACCTCCATGTTGTCTTGGCCTTTGTGGACGCAGAAAAGGCACCGTATGGTCACATCTCCTTTGGCATCCTTGGAGACGACCTCCAAGCCGAACTCCAGAACTCCCGGGCTTGCTTTGTCCAAAATGGGATCGACTTCATGGCGCACAAACAAACAAAAATGCTGGACCCTATTGAGGAAACCCTGTTGCCAGTTGCCGCATGTGTATAATTTTTTTCCTGTTTTATGGACAATTCCAAACTTATTTTATGGAAATCCGGGCGATACTTTTAGAAATCCATAATTTTAGGAGGCCTGGGTTACCCCAATAGCTATTTGCAGACAGGGTTCTCGCACAGTACTTGTGCACTTTGTTTCTTGTTAGATACCTTGTCTTTTCCCTATCTTGATCCCTATGCTGCTAATTGATTTCACCTATTCTCTCTGAAACCCCGCAGTGTGGGCAGTCTAGATGTTAAGAGGCAGTGTTAGGCCGATGTTCTGGCTACAAACGCGCAGGAAACAACAGAGCTCCACTAGTTCTCTATTCCAACCCACCTAAGAATTAATGACGGTGTGGGGCCGACGTTGCGACTATGGACAGATGGACAGCATGCAAGTCATTGCCAGTTTTCTAGTCTACAACTAGCCTAGGAAGAAGGAGCCGCTCACTAAAGAATCAGAGGGTCAGAAAAGTGTAGGTTAATAATGCCTTCTCGACAAGGCATTACACCCTATGAACCCGGCGTGGAACCCGAGGTCAGGAGTGTAGTGCCCTGCTGTCAGGACATTACGTGTCGTAATATCTAAAGGCAGGCCAGCACAATCATCAAGCCGTTTGCACCCCTGAGTCGGGGCACTTTGCAAAACGGAACTCCTGGACGTGAGGTCATTATGGAGGCATTAAATCTGCTGCAAGAAATGGAAGAAGTCACATGTACCCCCAGCAACTGCTGAATAGAATATCAACGCTTAAGAAATATGCTCTCCAAGCTGAGATGCCTGGGCTTTGCTAAAGGCAGTATGTAGCAGCAGCAGGCCGTGGGTACTACTTGAGTCTTTCCAAAGGAGATGAAATATTTGACGTATTCAATGCTCACATCCACTACTCAATGCTCAATTCAAAACTTATTACTATTTTGACGGGCCCACAGGATCTAGTGGCGATCCACGCTAAGTGCCTCCATAAAGCTGAACATCCGCACTGCGCAACACTGTTTGCTAATTCCTCCTTAAAGTAGGGCATTTCCCAGCTCACTCCACCCAAGTCATTTTTTTTTCAAGTATAGCTAGTGTAGACCGCCCATCACTGATCAGCCGCCTATGACCAAACAATTATTTATATGTTCATCATATGTGCTTCATTTTGAGTGATTTAAAATGTTATGGGAGCCCTACCTCAAGCTTTAGAAATCATCTTTCAAGTGCAAAGGAAACAGAGTAATGAAAAAATAACAAGAAGAAAAATAAGCTTTCTAACTTACAAAACATATTTTTTCTTTCTTTTCTTCTCTTTGGACCCTTCCTAATTTCAAATCTAATAACTTTCTTATTTTTTATTCATTTAAAACAATTTAAAGTGCTATTGGACTGCCACTTGAAGTTCTACAAATCATTTATGAACTCTAATAGCAACACAACAACATATAAGGAATTTTTTGGGTGTTTGAGAACTAGTCTTTGTAGTGTTTGGTGGTTTGTTTTTTTGAGTTCTTGACCCTCTTTACTTTGGGGGATTATAACTTTTTCATTTGTAATCCGTTTTTGACGATTATTAATGTTTCAAGTGTGCCAAGAAGAGGAGTTCAAGTTTTATTTGGACACTAGAAACAATATAGCCCTCCCCTTGGATCCAGCCTACCCTGAGTGCTTAAGTGTTCGGTCATTAGTCGGTCTACCTTAGTTGCTATTGTGGTTACATAACTAAACTTTCAAATAACATAGCTGGTTAAATATTCGTGTGAGGTGGAAATAATTTGGTAATTTTATAAAAAATCGAATGTATAAAATGGTTATTTCTCAGTTTCACATGGTCATAAAGTGGCTACAATGATAATAAGGGTGATCAAACACATCGGCAACATGTGCATTGCTAGGGGGAATGCATTTGGTGATGGGGTTATTGTAAAAGGATTACATTTGATGATTGGGTGATTTGCAAAGGGAGTACATCTGGCTTCATAGAGGCACCAACAAGAGGTTTTTCACTAAAATGCTTCAAATTTTGTGGGAAGCTAAATTGTAATGTTGTTTTATTTTACCAAAAACTCGTTCTCCTCATCAAAAGTTTTGAAATGTATTGAAATCTTATATAAAAAAGTATCATAATTGTTGCATAATTCTTGGTATGGCATCAAATTGGTTGGATTTAGAGATACAAAACAGTTACATTTTGTAAAAAACATTCACATACTAATGTTTTGGATCTTCTAGCAATGAATATTGAATTATTGGATGGAATTTTGATCTCCTTAAAACCATATGATCGCCTAAAACTTCCCCATAGATTTCTAACATTGCTTACAATGTTCACCCCAAACCATGGAAACCTTACCAATGATACTTATGACATTTGAAACTGAAATACACATGCAACTTGCAAATTGCCTTTTTCAAATGTGCATTTAGATTCTACAAAGTCTTAATGCAAACTTCGTCATTAAATTTTAGTCATCAAATTGTGCAAAGTCTTAGACTTAATTCAATTATTACTTTAAACTTTGAACCCAACTCAAATCCTGGGATTGAACTTTGTTGAACAAAAAAAAAAGGTTAATATAAAAAATTGGCATAATTAATATATATTAACACCCACTTCCAGATAAAGATCTTGGGGAAAATCATGTAGAGTTTCAAGTCCCAACCATTTCACTTGTTGTTTTTCTAAAACATGTTAGATTTTATAACCCAAATAAACATCACAACTTACAAATAGCTTGAAGGGAATTTGAGCCCCAACCCCCAAAAATAGTGTTGCCCATGCTGACTGAAACCCTACTTGCACCCAAAACCCCATTAGAAAACAAACTCAAGGCATTTGCAAAAATATTATAAAAAAATAAATAGTGATAGCCAATTATATAACCATGATTTAATTTCAATGAGATTCAAACAAAATTACATGTCAATGGACCTCCATGTGTACATAAAATAGGGGTTGAAAATTGATGCCATATGCAAAAATAATAGTAGTTAATGCAAGGCACATGAATTTAATGTTGTGAAATTTTGACAAAACATAAATTAGAGTCTACAAAACTCAAATGAGAGCAACATGGTTAAACTAAAAAAATTCCTATTATTTCATCAATGAAAAGGACAAAAATATGTACAAACATAATTTTAACAAAGTGGAAATAAACTTAATGCATGGAAACTTGAATCTTAAAATGAACCAAAATTGCATCAATTGAACCAAAATTGCCCATAAAGCTTTTAGTTTTGACTTTTTGAACAACCATGAAAAAAATCACATATATTAAAAATTCAAGAGAAGAGGAATCCTTCAATGTTTTTCTATTCCTATTGTTGTCTATAAACTATTCTTCATCTTAATTGGGATTAGCAAACTACCATACCTTGGAACAATGAACATGTTTTTCGAGTTCAAATTTCAAAAGCAATGTGAATTAGGGTTTAAAATCTTTAGGATGACCCTCCTACCCTTATTCCATAAACAAATTCTAGCAAACAAGAAGACACACTTGCAACAACTAAACATAAACACAACATAGAAATCAAATAATCATAATATGACAAAACAAAACAAATAGGATAGTTCTACCATGACACTATAATCTTCAATTTGACTAACCATTTGCATGAAAGAAACATGGACCAAAAATTATGTTAATATATTACTAATAGTGACATGAAAATTGTGGCACACAAATTTGATTTTCCACCCATATTTACACTTTTCAAACCTCCAAACTCATGATGTTGTCACCTAGACATCTACACAATAATAAACTTTACCAAGCCACTTGGTAAGGGTATGTTCATATGGAAAACTTTGCATCATAAAAAACACTAATTATAAAATTTGGTGCACAAATCCAAATATGCGATGAACTTGTTCTATAGCCTATCCTTCATGAAATTAGTTATATTAAATGTTTATTCATCAAGTGGTTGCAAGATAAGGTGGACCAATTCTGACAATAAATAGTCCATAAAAAGTTCATTTGATAGTGTTAAAATGATGACCTATTATGATATCATTGTTCAAATGAAAGATTACAAGGTGGGTAATGAAATTATAAATAACATTTGAATAAAAGCCCAATTAGATAATTCTTTAATAGTCATGTTAAAAGGAAAAAAAAATTGAAATCCATCAAAAGATGATTATGATACAAACTTTTGAAAACAAGGTCCATTTCAAAACATTCAAAAGTCTATAACTTTTATTGGGTTGAAGTTTTTCTAGCAAAAAATTTGCATCTATGTTCTTTTTGTTTTAATATATTATAATTGAATTCCTTTAAGATATCTAAAAAAAAATCATAAAGAATTTTTTAAATATATAAAGATGTGGCCCATATATAAAAAATTAGTTCATATTTTTCATTATCATATATAAGTTGGTGTATATATGTCGCAATATTTTAATATAGATGTTTTCTAATTCAAATTGACAATTTTTATCCAATAGCAAATTTGACACAATGATGATTTTATGGCATGTTAATGACATGTGAATGTTTGACACTTTGCAAAAAATTGAAATGTGATGCAAAAAGTGATCCACCTTATCTTGCAATGACCTCATCTTCAACAAAAGCAAGCACCTAGACAACAATAAATCTCAGTTAATTTAATGCATTTCAAGATCTTATGGTTGAGGATGGTGAATCCAACAATCTTTTGCCTATAAGGTTGAGCTCATTGCCTTCTTGCAAAATTTCCTTTGCATTATCTAACATGATCATCTTGAAAAACAATGTTTATAAATCAAAAGTTTGATTTGAGAGGAAGGCATACATTATATATCCATTTCACCTAGCTTGCAAAGGACACAAAATGTGGCCTTCAAGATAACTAGGTGAATGTGAAAATTCTAATTTGCTTCCTTTGGATTTGTAACCTAAAACTATGAATACACCACATTAAAGTTGTCATTATTTCATGCATTGAAAAACAACAATTCAGCTTTTCAATAATGCCTTGAACTATGCTTTCATCTTCTTCATTCACTTTGTTGATGGCCTAGTTAAAGGCATCCTTGGTGGTAGGTTATTTTCTCCAACATCACCAACGTAGGATTAGTAGATTTGGGTACTTATAGTTAGCAAATGAAAATGTTAAATAGATGGTGTTTTCTTTGCCATTTATGTTAGAAAACTAACTTCAAGATAGGTTGTCATTAGTTAGAGCTTTAATTGAATTGAAATCATCAAAACCCATATCCTCATACCCATAATATCCTTGGTAAAAGGATTGTAGTAGAATTGATGCAACTTTTGCTAGGCTAGCTTGATAGACTTTAGGAATCATAAACAAAGACATCTTTGCTTGGTGTAGCCTTGATTAATGAATGCACACATTCAAGCATAAGAAGGATATAAAGGAGCCCCAAAATGAGTTCAACATTGCACAATGAATTTAAGTATTTCAAAGCAACTTCATTCTTTGAACTTTCAACATGCATCCTCACAATTAAAGGGGCAATATTATGCATATACACATTTTGTTAGACAAAGCATAAAAACCTAATGGATTTGGACATTTCGGAACAACTTGTTACCTTTGGTGTTGATGAGGTTAAAAAGTTTTTAGAATTCCAGAAATTTCTTTGGATTATGTAAATACAATGCTTGCAATATATCATCCAATTTTTTCATTAGATCTAATTCTTACAAAGCCACCATTGCCAAATTTGTCCCATGAACCAAACAATGCATTTTTATGAAAACTGGATGAACTTTATTTTTGAACTAAAATGTCACATTGCTTCAATGGTCTAAGAACATGCTACTCCCACACAATGTCCCATGTTGACCAAATTGGCTCCCAATTCTTTGAACTCTAATCCACCAAAATCTTGCAAAACCTTGACCATTAAACCAATAACATTATCAAGATGTGATTGAAACACTAATCGTTTCAACACAAAAAATAAAATGGGGATCCTCTTCCAAGCTTGGATCACATTAAATGGATTACAAACCATTGAATATTGTTAATTGCTATGAATTTGTTTGTAGAAATGTCAATGAAGGTAGTGGTAACAAATGTAGCTTTTGTGGCATTCAATAGCATGCCATGTCCTAGCTCAATGAATCATCCCAATGTTTTTCTAAAATATTCTTCATTTTGAGCATTTGGTTGAAGTTTTGAAATTATTCATGGGACAAGGATGTGTTAAATAATAGCAAATTGAAAATATTTCCTTTTGGGTGAAAGCATGTAAATTGAAAGGACCCACTAGGAACCACCTTAAGGAACAAAAATTGGCCAAATAATATTTTTGGGCCCTTTTCTTTAAATTGTTTCATAATTAAAAATTATGTTTTTTTCATGTTTATTTATCACATGCCAAGTTATATGGCTTGAAGTTTCCATTGCAATTAAAAGAGATGAAAATCATTCCAAATTTATATTTTTATTGATTTGGCCCTTTCAAGAATCAAGTTCCTGAACTTTTGAACTTCATAACTAAATTATACCTATGAAAAAATAATTACCCAATAAAAATATTAAATAAAATACCATAAGGTGAAAACATGGTAAAATATCCAAAAAAAACAATTAAGAAAAGGCAATCAAAACATAGTTTAATTTTTGACACAAGTAGAAAAAAGAAGATTGAAAATAATTTTAAATAACATAATAAACTATGGTGCTTTTCTTTGAGTTTATAATTAGGTGATTACAAAATTTGAGAAACTTTGGCACAATAAAAATACATAACAAGAATGTTTGAAATGATTAAAATTGAGTTTAAACATACTTTCCCATTAAAAGTTTGATTTATTCTACTGCAAAATTTAAACGTTGAGAACTTACAAATACATTTAAAAGTTACATCATGCTGAAAATGAAAAATATCAATAGTTGATTTACTTTCACCTACTTATACAAGTTTGGACAACTTAAAAAATAGGGTAAAAAGTACAATTATTTTTTAAAAATCTACTTGAGTGCATATCAAATATGTGATTAATCAACATCATTGTGATAAAATTAAAGACTATCTTCATGTTGGTCATTAAATAAACAAATATTTTTATTTCCAATCATGTTAAAGTTTGTTTATGGCTACTTGTTTTTTTGTGTGACACGGAGCAAAACTTATTTACTTTCCATTGCTAGCACCCCATTTAAAATACCTTAGAAAATTATATCCACAAAAAAAACATTCAACCTTGTTTGAAAAATGTTCCTAATCAAAATTTAGTTCAAGGAATAACCATTGTGACATTTTTGAAACTTTGTATGAATGTAATGAATAGGAACATTAAAATTCAAGATATTTTTTTACATTGTTAAAGTTTCAAAATCTATACAACCTAATTAATGCATTTAACAAAACATTTATTAAAACCTTTCTTTATGTGTTTCCTATATTTTGCAAAGTTTTATGGGTCTTGAAAAATGAAGGTGTGATGTTCTTAGTGGTACCACCTAATCATACTTTCATCTTTTTGTGATAAAAGGAAACATCACATTGAAATAAATTCAAGATTGAAGGCTAATCATTGATAGTGTATTATTGTTCATTCTTGGAATGCCCTAAATTCTTGTTCACATAATATGAACATGCATCTACTTCAGGCATAAAATGTTTGCATTTTTTATGACCAACATGCTTGAAAGAACTATCAGCTTGGGACCCTCTAGATTTTCTTTTCCTTTCATTGATGTGAAAAATATACAACACATTTGATGCACTTTGCCTTCATCATTAACAATAGGCTTTGCCCATAACAACCAAATAGTCCATGCATTTTGAAACTTTTAGGAACCTTCATAAAGGTTTTTTTTAAAAATTTTTTTTTGTTCAGATGGATTGTTTGGAATATAATCAAATAAAATGATAGGTGGGCTTTCATCAAACGGTGGTGAAGAAGATGATGGCCCAACTTCATTTTGAGGGGGCGAGGATAAAGGGTAAAAATGCGTGAATTTAAAGTTTTTAGGAATTTTTAAAAGGGACATGGACTTCTAGAATGCTATGAGTTAAGAAAAATGCAATTTAGAAAGCTTGTAGAATCAAAATGAATTCAAATGAGTCAAAATCTATGTCAAAATGTCAACTTTTGCAATTTGTTTGTACTGTGTCTATATGATGCCACTTTAATCACATGTTAATCTTGAAAAGTTGTGCTTAATTGCTAATATGAATGTTATGAAGTCTAAATTGAATCATTACATGTTCTAGTTTTTAATTTTGGTTTGCACAAAAACCATCTAACAATTTCATTCAACATCATTGTTTTCATAAAGGGCCTTTTAATTTTTTTAATAAATTTCTTTTTATTCTTTAAAAAATCTTGTAATGGGGACTATTAAACACATCTAAAAAACACTTAAAATTTCAAAAAGATTCAATTTTTTGTTTTTGAAAATTCAAGGTTTATTTAAAGTTCACGAGTTTTTTATGATATGCAAATTATGTGGTGCAATGTATATGGTGTTTAAAATAATATTATAAATTATAATAAAAAAAACCAAAGCTTAAAATGTCAATATGTTTAGGTGTGATTTGAAATTGTGATTATGTTTTAAAATGGAATGTAAAATCTAAAAAAGTTTTTGCATTTTTAAAAATTCATATTTATTCAAAAATGATGAACACAAAACATGTGACATATTAAAGCAATTGTAATATAATAAATAACAAGTTGCCTTTTAGATTTCATTTGAAAATTTCTTTCTATGTAAAATATGTTTTTAAACAAATAGACTTCAAAAGGACAATAGTCTTTAATCCCAAGTAAACACATTGGTTCATTAAATCTTGTTTGGACCTCATAGCAAGCTACAAGAGTCAAAAGCTTAAAAAAAAATTGAAACTCTAGAAAGAAAATAAAATGACACAATGTGTTAAGGTTCAAGGTTCACAAAGATGGAACACAAGATTTGCAAATAGGTTGCATGAATTAGAAAACTTGAAAGCTCAAAGAAAGAGATTGAAAGTTGAAACCTTAGAAAGAAAAAAATAACATGATGATTATGGTTTAAGGTTCATGAATATGGAGCATGGAATTTGCAAGCAAGTGCTTGTAGGAGTTGGAAACTTGAAAGCTCAAATAAAGAGATTGAAAGTTGAAACCTTAAATAGAAAAAAATGACATTATGAGTTATGGTTTAAGGTTCATGAAGATAGAACATAGGATTTGCACATCTCTAGAATGGTTGACAAAATGTAGAATCACGCAACTTGGGTTGGGCTATAGAAAAATAAAATTGAACCATGTGTTGTGGAGCTTTAGCCTTCAACTTTAGCCCTGACTCTTGACTTCTAAGATTCAAATGACCAATATTGATGGCAAGTGAGTGAGTCCAAACTCCCAACTCCCCAAAAAACCTTGCTTTTGAGGTTTGAAGGATTTGAATGCAAACAACATAACTTTGAAAGTAGAAATTTCATAATACTGAAAAGGCATAAAGGATTATAAATACCTAGACTAATAGTGAAAGGATTCTTGAATTACACAACAAAAACATCGATGGGTCAATACAACAAGTAAAATGCATGAAATTCAAAACTTAAATACCTAAAGGCTGAAGTTCTATTCCAATCCACAAAACTGAACTAGCCAAATTGCTGCTTCTAAGCATTACCAAAATCCCCAACAATCAAAATCAAATCCTAATTCCCTTCAATGTTTTTCCAAGTTGTCTTGCACACCAAGTGTCCTTTAGGTTTGCCAAAATTAATCCAACCATTAGCTCTCAAAATCCATGAAATCACCAAAACAAAGATTATTTTACAATTTACAAATTTAAACTCAAATAACTCAACTTTCAGAATTTTAAATTGGTTGTAGCAAAGTTAATTACCATCATTGTGCAAACTTCCAACACCACAATGCAATGTATGAAGGATCATTCATAGTCTAAACGCACTTAAAGTGCTAATGAAACCTAGTTCAGTTGGTGTTGTAAAGTGTTGGTGAATTCTATATATATTACTATTGAAGGGTTGGTGAATTGACTTGAAAGGTGCAAGGCATCATGGTGAAGATTTCCTAGGTGATGGTTGCTATCTTGACGAGCAAGAGGTGACAAAGATAGAGAAATTGGTAAGGTCTTAGGGTTTTTGCAAGGTGGTGATGTGGCCAACCCTAAACAAGTGAAATAAGCTAAATTGGGGGAATTTTTTGCCCCGATATTATAATGGGGTGTTGCAAGGCCTTCATGTCATGTCACCTTTTGGCGATTTTTCACCCTCAAAAAAAGGCTACTTTGCCCCCTCTAATAAGGACTCTAGATCCCATTGTGTAAGTCTGGACATTGGAGACATTTGGTTTTTTTAGTTTTTTTTTTTTCGGATTTCCACTTTTATAATGTAGTCAAACTGACTATCATCTGGAAAAACAATTAGCCAAATTTGGCTATATACCATATGTGAAAGGAGAACAAATAAGGAGTTCCTGTTTTTCATGAAGAGTCGTAAATTTCGCCCAAGAATAAGTTTTTTGGGGAGTGTGTTGAGACTCGCCACAGTCCTGTATACTGGCTACAGTTTTAATGGTCCTCTACAAAAGTGTACGCAGTTAAAGCGAAATCTGTCTGGAGATGCTCGCCACTGTGGCGCCCTTACCCAACATACTGCTCCTAGTCTTCAGAAGGCGTACTTTGTACTTTCTCAAGATTGGCATACCAATGCAGTAAGAAGTATTTTGTAGTAAGCTTGTAGGAATGTACATATTGAGGATCTGGCATGAAGCTAAGAGGAGTTCATGAAGTGGAAATTGAATTTGATGTGCATATTGCAGCAACTGTGGTGGAGCAGCATATAATATCTACAACATCACTTCTTCTAATCACAAGGTTCAAATGGAGACAGTACTCTGGGGTTTGCTGGCAACCTCCAGGCTTAAGACCACCAAGGTTATTAAATTTCTCGTCTGGAATCTCCATTGTGGAACCAAATGATTTAGAGCATTCTTTCATCACCATGGCTAATCAACACAAACTTGGCTGAAGACCCCGGTGTAAGATGTTTCACCGTCAATTTTCAACCCTGTTTGCATACAGACAAGAGTTGTATTAGTGTAGAAAATATGTACACACATATACAGGGATTGTAGAATAGGTATGTGCCTAGGTTTGAAAAAAAACCTATGTGACCAATGAGATTGAAAGTTAGAATGGGAGCTTTGGATTGTTTTGAGGAGTTCACGTCAGGAAACTGGCACTTCAATGTTATAGTAGTCTCATAGGCTTGTGCCTAGATGTAAAGAGCTTTTTTGGTGGCCAATGAGATTGTTCAAATTAGTCCCTTCAATCATTTTGAAGAGTTGCCTTTGTAAACCAGTACTTTACAAGTGTATTTGTTTGCATGCAAACCACATGCAAAGTGAAAGGAGCTTTTAACACATGCTTTTCTGATTTTCATGAGGGGCATGGGGTATACAAACCCTCACGTTAAAAACAACAGGATTTAGGCACATTACTTGTGCTCATTATTTTCATTGTGGAACCCATTAATTTCTTTGAACATTTTTGTTATCACCAGGAATGTTGATCAACAATTTGGCTCAAGATCTCATCTGGATTTTTGTACATTGTGGAAGCAGATTATTGAAGCATGAGCTTGGTTATTAACAAATTTAAAACTTCATTAGGCAATACATCATTCAAATTTCCATGACCTCCAGCGATTCCCAAGATTACTTTGCCAATTTGATCATTTGTCACAGGTGTAACTGTGACAGATCACTGGATGGTTTAAAATGCATGTTGAAGTGTTGTTATGGAATATTTGTCAGCACTTGACATTTCACATAATACATCCAACATGGAAACAACTCTGTGCACTCATGAACGAGATTTTTGCCAGAAATTCTATGTCACATTCCCATGCTTACAGGTCCTGAAATGCTGACCTTACCTATTTAACTGGCACCGCATTCTCTGGAGCTCTAGAGAAAGAGGTATGGCAGCTGACAAAGCTTTTGTTTGTATACAGTGGAATTCGGAACAGTGAAGGAAGTGGACGAATTCAAGGTATTTTGGGGCTGGATTACATTCCAGCTTTGCTCAAGCATTTGAGAACCGCCAGTGATGGCAGGGTGTGGGTTCAGGTTCATGATCCATTAGCTAAAGCTGGCAAACATGATGGCCCTGGTGCTGATATCATAAATACAGCACCGGCAGAAAAATTTCTAGTGTATCTGGGCACAGAACTTTTCTCTCTGCACAGGGTGGGGCATTTTGAAAATTGGAAAGCCTGCTCCCATGGGCATTTCGATTTTTCCCTTTTTTTTCTGTGATACCGTATGGTACCCTCTGGGTATCATCGGAAAAAATAAAATAAAATTCTTCAAGTACATTACATTGGTTAAAGACCTCTGAAAGGGGGCGTGGGGTTGGGGATTCCCAAAATAAGAGCCCCCTCAGCTCCATGGTGCATGTCTCAGGAATTACCCCACTCCTCAAGCCTTACCCTAGTGTAAAGCATTGGGAAAAAATCTACTCTGTTTGGAGGGTACATTATATTCATGAATATCTCTCCCAGAAAAGAATCTTGTTGTTATCTGTAATCCATAAGAGTGAGGGAAATTGTGAATTGACTACTTGTACTTCAATAAGAAGTACAATTCACAATTATGAAGTAGGGAAAAGAACCCTCCCTTCCCACACTTCTAAGTCTGTTTTGGTTCATGATATGCTGCTGTGGGATGGGTGAAGGCCATGGGTGGGTGACATTCTGAAAAAGTGGGGCCAGACTTGGCTATGTATCATCTCATCATATGCCCCTTATTTTGAAAATGCTCCCAACTTGGGGCTTTACCCTACACAGAAAGAACCGCCAGGGAGTTTCCTATTCATTTAGCAGGATGCTTAATACCCGCAATGAAATGCACTGGGGGGCCCACTATGTGGAATTATAGGGCATCATTTCTAGCGCTACACCTTTCATCTGTCAAGTTCTGTAAATGGTTTGAATGTGCTATGTGGGCTGCTGCCCCGGTTATGGAGGGCTTCTTGCGTTACATCTTTTTCAATTCTTTAAGTCTTTTCTTTACATTCAAACCTAGATCCAAACTCAACTTATTGTAACCCTGACAAACTTTATTAAAAGAAAACAAACACCGATTTGGAGAGCAGGTGGGAGTACGAAAGGAGAGGATCTTAAGTCCAAGTTGAATTGCTAGAAGTCAGATGTCATGAATGTGGACGCTTGCAACAAGGAGAGGATCTAAGTGCAAGTTGAATTGCTACAAGTCAGATGTCATGATTATGGACGCTTGCGACAAGGAGAGGATCTAAGTCCAAGTTGAATTGCTATAAATCAGATATCATGATTATGGACGCTTGCAACAAGCCAGCAGCGGGAATGGGGTGGGTCTGGAAGGTCTGAATGTCTGGAAGTGGAAGTTGCGAGGTAGCTAAACCCACAGCTAGAGCTGGACTTAAGACGGTGGATGTTGCTTCTTTTGAAGCACTTGCGATGCAAATTCGTTGGCTAAGGAAGCTAGCGCTGGATTTAAGATGGTGGATGTTTCCTTCTTTTGAAACGCAATGAAAATTCATTGGCTAAGGAAACTGACCCGGACGGACAGTGGAGGAACTCTATGCTGCATACCGAGTTGTATGTTTAAACAGGCTTTTCAAAATACTCTCAAAATTAAAATAGGACGATATTCCGTGAATCCAGTTTGCACAAATTGAACAGATGGCTCAAAGTGACACCTGGTGAACAGTCCCCCAAAATGTGATTCCAGATGAAAACTACATGGTTTTAAATAGTCTCTCTTCCAGGGAGAATCCAATAAATACAAAGTATGATGTGTACTGATTAGAAATGTATAGCTGTGTTAAAGCCAAAGGATCATCTGACAATCTGTTTGACCACCATTTAATTCGACCGCAAAACATTGACCCAGTAGCTAGGACTCAGGACCATTTAGCAGAAATTAGTGCTCAGTTACACTAAATTTTCTGATCAGCCTTATCCAAATACAAATTTTAAATTGTTATCTAGTTTTCCATTTGAAAAAGAGGAAGTAGCAGCGGTTGAAGAAAGATGGTTACACTGGCTTGGTAGGCAGAACAAAACCAACGTCACTTTTATTCGAGCGCCGCAAGTTGTTGTTGAGTATTTCACTACAAGTCATGCAAAACTTCTGTGACAATCTCATCATGAATTTTTTTCCTACTGCTCATGACAGATCACCAATGTTCAAATGTTGCACTATGAACACTTATGACTTCTGTCATTGGTCTCTTGCGCACGATCGGCACTGTGTTTTAAAGAGCTTGATTGGTCTCACTAAATAGTGGCTCAACATCTCATTATCCTACTAAACGGATACTTAAGCAACATAAATAATTGTCGCATAGCTGCAGAACTCCAGGAAATAACTACTACACTTTCCGTAGTCTGTCAATAACTGAGCCACTTTCATGTGCAAGCGTCAACATGAATATTCTGCATCAGTGTAAGAAGGACTCAACGATTCTAATTTCTTCACACAATTATAAGGTGAAAACTCTCCCCAAAAAAAAATCATCACCACAGATCACGATAAATAATGACACTCAAGACAATACAGATTGCAAAAACCCATATGTACAACAGTTGGAACCTTCATTGAGGTGAGATCCTGCTGGAAGTATGATAACCAGTTTTGTCATATGCGAGTGTTCTATAGTTCTATTCGTGTTTGAACTTTGATTCCTCTGTCTCTAGGAGTACCATTGCATACTAATTGCTTGAAGTGAATCGGTGATATTCAAGTAATCCTCACGATGCCGCAGTTGCAAAGATGTTTTTCTTACAGATGTTTCAGTTCGACTGTTATACTCCATTATCAGTTGTTTTAGCTACATCAGCATCAGGTAGTGGCTGCACTACTTCGCCCAGATTTTCTGTACCATACATCTGTTTTCAGAAAATTTGTTCAGATTATTTTTTCTTGCATCGAGTTCAGATCATCATCCAAGAGCACACTGTATAAGACATGCAACACTAAATCGACAATATAAACAGCGAGAAAAAAATGATTCTGCTTATCGAGCAACGTCCCTCCCTTTTGTCTTCTGATCCCAACTACCACACGGACAATGCTGCACAGAATTGCAGTTAAGCTGTACTTGAGAGGAACTGAAACCTTGCAGTTTTCACCACAGCTGATTCTGAGTAACTGCCAGCATTGAATTTTTAAGCCGCACGATGGAGAAAAAGAAGCATACTATATCAGATAGTGATTTCAGAATTAGACTAACTATTCAATAGTTAGCCCTGGGCCCAGGTGCTAATAATTCGAAGGAGAACGGTCTTCCCTAGGCCCAGGTCTCCAGGGTCACATAGAAGTAGAAACAATCTGCCTAGTGGAGCCATTTGTGTACTGTGCTATCTGAAACGGGTACATTTTGTCGACGATAACGAGCATGTGAAATATAGCTGCACAAACTTTCAGTGTGGTAGAAAACATAGTCCGCATTGCATTGTCTTCAGCAGAATCAGTAACCGGTATCGCATCTTTGAGATAAGTGGAGAAGACTACACAATAACGTTTAAAAAGATAAATGTGATGTCACTTCCTACGCAAACATTTGATCTACTTGGGCGCAAGGACTTGTGAATTAAGTACGTATCAGCATTATGCAGAGAGTCCTACAGACTGCGAAACACACTTTCAATTCATTCATTTTCAAGAACATACTATGTTACCCAATAACAAAGATCACTGACAATACTAAGTTGGTGGTCATCGTCAGAATGTCTCAAAGTTTCAAAAGATACATTTGACTTGCATTGGAAGGAATCTCAAAGATGTGAAGACTCTGATGGCAGTCTCGTAATTTGATAGAATCTTATAAAAGCAATGCCAAAGTTCAAATCTAAAATCTATTGGGCACATGTAGGAAAATGAAAGAGAAAGATGGACACCGAGGAATGAACAAGTCTTCGGAATGTCCGTGCTAGTGCGGTTCACAGCTTTGTAGCTCTGGTATCATTTGAGAGCGTGCTCGAAAGTTTTTGAGTACCAATGAGAATCGTGGCTCAACAGTTTATGTCCGTACTTGCCTTCAGTGCCTTCCATGCATTTGGCATAGACGACTCGATAGCATTCAGTACCTTGCTACGAAACAACCAGATGTTCAGTGATTTCTTGGAAAGTCTATGAAACTTCACCGATTCCAGGCGTTTCTTCACGACGGAAAAAACGCCCAGATCCCGCGTCTTACTGTGGTAGGGCTTCCGGTTCTTAAAAACGAATTTCCAATCCTTGAGAATCGACATAAACCTGGAAAGAAACGCGTACAAGACGGAAAGGCATCAGCAAGCAACCGTTACCTTCGATTTGCACATCCATACGAGGAGCATATTTTGCTGCGCAGACAAATAAGAGAAATATGTCTTTATGCTCAGGGACCCTCGGGAGCAGCTTCAACTGCGAAACAGTATGGTTGTCGAGGAAAGATGTACGTCGTGCACATTCAAAATGCGACAACGGGAAAAAAACGACAACATGGCTTGCCGACCCCAACGACCGACAGTGAGATGATGTTTAGTCCCAAAGTACAACTCGTGCACGAAAGCAAATAAGCAAGAAAGACATTGATGACCTTGCATAGATGAACAAAATGTAGATGATAGCTCATTGAAAACATTTGATTCATAGCTTACTCTTCAAAGATCACCACCATGGTCACCTCACAATGTAATTCTTCGACTGGTGGGCTGTTAAAAACTACTCTCTATTGAACCGAGGTCCGTGGACAAAATATTTGAATCTCAATCAGTGCAAGGTCAGGCGAGGAAAAATCTTTAGCGTATCTTTTCAAAGCCATCAAGTCCGCATACAATAACAGATCACGCTTCCAATGCGTGCTGACGCGGTTAGTTCATAAACGCATTAAGTCAGGTCATTGCACACAGATGTCCACGTCCACTACCAAGAACAGAACGAGAGAAAGCATCGCAGTAGCAGATTAAAGATTTCGTAGGGATTTCGGCACCGTTTCTGTGATATATACTCTCTTACAAGATTTGAATCGTTCACGAACTCCCTTTCAAAACAGTCCTTCCAATTATTACTCACTCGGACCCTCCCAGCGCTTAGTACTAGCGGTCAATCTGGGGTAACCTCGACGGTACAAGAAACTGTAACGACTGCAAATAAAACGGAAGCCGGAACTTATGACTGGATAGAAATTAGATAGGTGAAGATGTTACGCATTTGTCGACTACTGCCAAGCAGGCCTGCGCAAGCCCGGTAGTTCCTAAACATGCAATCGGAAGTGAGCATGGTAAAGGTTTCACCATTCCCAGTAACATTCAAGCATATGTTACTGTTCAACGAGGAATAGTACACAAAAGAGAAACCAAAAGCAGGCTGAAATGCAAAAGAACTGGGAGACAACGGGAGAGAACACGCATGAACACAAGTATACAAGTTTCTGTATACGTGAATTCGAGCGTGCTCTCTCTCGTTGTCACCAACCACTTCTTACCAGCATAAGTTCATTGGAAATTGTTTCGGAATCTGGGATCCGGACCTCAACGACCTTGACCGACAATATCTTGATTGATACGCAAGTGAAGCGCAATGAAAGCTGCAACAGACATGTGCAAGCGATACGCTCGAGAAAACAAGGCCACACAGCGTGAGAAATTCCGCCACAACGTTACACAACACAGGAACGGATTCTCACAGCTATCCAACAAGACAGATCTGATCGTACATCACGTACAACACACAAATCTTCAGGATAGGAAATATTTTGAGGGAGGGAAGTCTCTACAGACAGTCTAACTCAGAAAAAGAAAAACCAGAATCAAGAATACAAGAAGACCTGGGCCGATGCAGGACACGTCTAGGCAAGAGAAAAGATTGTAAGCAGAGGGCTGAGTGCGGAGTCTCAGCACCAATAGGCAATGAGAAAGAACTTTGTGGAGAACAGCAAGTGAGCTCGGGGCTTTATTGTGAATTCTGCTACTGGGAAGGCCGGTCGAAGGCGCGTCCCGAAGGGGTGGGTGGGGAGAGGCGTAGGATGGGCCGCGCCGCACACCCTCCCTCACCCCCTGCATCTAACACCCACGCCTTACTCGCGGTAAACTTGGAGGCAGGTGTAGGGTCAAGCGACTCCGAGACGGAATCGTCACCATTCTTTTCCTTCGCCAAAATTCTGATCTACCTGTGATGACGTTACATCCCGGCCCCTCTAGGGAAGGCAATTATAATAATAGAAGAGGGTGCACTGGGTAACTGAAGAGGGTGGGCTGGGTGGGTAGAAAGGAAGGGGCGGCAACTGGCCAAAGTAAACCAACAACCAGCGGCACACCATTTATTGGACCTTTTTTTGTGCGGGGTAAAGCCGCAGGCCGCGGGCTTTACGGAGCGTGAAGACATGCTCTTTTTCTTTATTTTGTTGGGTTGTGATACCCGGTGGGTACTTTTTCTCTTGTGGAGATTGTTTGGTATCACATGAAAAAAATGGGTGACATTCCCAGAAATGGAATGCCTGCTTTTGGTGGAATGCCCACTACTAGTGGATGTTCCATTTTTTGAAACACCCAAAGGGAAGCAAAACTTAATGAAAAAGTATTTCATGTCCACCCACCATCCATGCCTAGCTGTGCACCGGTAGCTGTTGATTCTCTCTGGCTGCTGTAATTAGCCTAGTGTTTTTTTTGCATTTTTGTTTGTAGCCAAAGTGGCTGATCATCCATAGGAAGATGTGAAAAAAGTGGTGACCATCCCTAGGTAGGTTTAGCCAAATCTGGCAGTAAACCAGATGTGAAGTAAAAATCTTTAGTTACCCTTTTATATTTTTGGCTATGCACTGAAAACCAAATAAAGAAATCTGATGATTTTTACTATCACTTCTGCCTGTAGAAAACCTCCAAAAATCACCTCAATTTCAAAATATCCCCATTGAAAAACTAAGACTGAATCAGCTTAAGTGTTACCCTTGAATAGGCTATGTAACTATTACCCAACAAAGAGGACCCTTGAGAAGGAAGAGCCAGAGCTGAGCATTGGATCCAAATTCTCAGAACATCCACATTCAAATTCCTTACTTTCTACCTGAAGAATCAGTAGGGAAAAACCACCCATCACTGAACACTTTCCAAAAAAATTCTCATTCCTTAATCCAATTGAGTCATTTTTGTGTCATTGGAAGTGCAAAGTTGAGGGCTACAAACATCTTTTTGTATCAGAAGTAATGGACCCACGCCAAAAACACAGGAAGAGGATGAGTGATAGTTCGCTTTAAAAAATTTGAAAAAATACTTCCACACCCCCTCTAGTTTCAGCCCCATATCTTCCCCATTTTTAGTTCGTTTTGTAATTAAAAACCTCATGGGTGCACCAACTAGGGCTTTACAAAACTTCTTTGTATTTCAAAGGCAAAGATGCAATGATGAAAGATCTCAAGCTCAAAATCTTAATCTATTTTAATTCACTCACCATTGAACAATAAACCCCATTTCACCAAATACTGCAGACATTCCCCATTCATTTATCAAATTGAGCAATTTTTTTGACAATGGAGCGCTATGTGGAGGGTTACAAATGCTCTTTCAGCTTCAGAAGTAGAGGAACACAATGTGTGAGGATTCAACCTACTTTGACTTCTTAAGTGCTCTCTCACCGGCCTATGTACCCTAGAATTTTACTTTTTGAAAGGGATGACTGAGAGGAGAGGAGGCATCTTACATGTTAGGAATGCGAAACCATATGCATGAGGTGCCAGCCTCCGCTTAGACAGATGTGTTACTGGGCAGGGTGAACCAGCACGCATGTTGGTACCTTCACCTTTTTGAGTGAGGCCTCTTAATGGCCATATTAAGCACAGAAAATATTAGATTTGGACTGAGAGACCCTGACTTAATCTAAGCATGGGATACTTGTAATGTTTAAGCAAGGATAATTTAAATGAATTTTGGGATTTCACCCAAGGCATATATTACTGAAGGTAAAGCGCCATCCACATAAGCAAGAAAGTTCTACCGATCCTTTATCTTACAGCTGGAAAGAACAAGATCTACATGTTTGAAAAGTTACGCCCCAGATGAGAAAACGCGGCGCAATTTTGGCATACCCTGAGCTTTTCTAGCATACAAAAGCCCTTTAACACTAGGTATTTGGCACATACGCTGAGCAAGTGACGAAATGGACAAAACCAACCACCATAGTAGATTCATGTGAAACAAATAAATAAAGCTACTAATTTCAGCCTCTCCTCCTCTGCAGTCAAACAATTCATTCATGTAGGTTTCCTTGCTTTCAAACAATTTGCCACTGAAGCACAGGCGAGTAGTTGAATCATGCATGATGCACTGTCCATTGATTTGTTTATCTATTTCTTGGGTCTATTTTCTTGGGTTCAGTTGGAGATTTGACCACAGAATTTTAGGTCAGACAGAAGAGCTGAAAAAGGTATTTTTAGTTTGATAATTAAGGTTGATTCTATTTGGAATGCATGTTTCTATTTTGTTGGGATTGATCTGGCCACAAGAAGATCAAGAAGATCAACCACCTTTTTATCCCTTAAAGGCCGTAAGAAGCCAAATCTGGTTTGAAACAAGCAGCTCATCGCATAATGGCTCTGCCCAATGTTATATGACCATGATCAATATTTTATTCTAAAGGCCAACTCCTTAGGAAGAAAAATAAAGAATCTTCAGGAGTATTTATATTTTTTGAAATTGAATATTCAAAATTAATTAATTGATTGGGAGGCATGTGCCAAACCTCCCAAGGTACTAATAGTATATGGAATATTTGGAATCTAAAATTTTGAAAACTGAAATGTTTGAATACTGAAAGTTAAAAACTAAAATTTGTTTGTGAACTGTTTAGAATCTGAAATTTTGAAAACTAAAATGTCTGAATTGGGATGTGTGAATACTTAAAGCTGAAAACTAAAATTTGAAATTTGAAATCTCTATGTGAAGCATTTGAAATTTGAAAATTTGAAATAGAAATGTTTGAATTTGGATGTGTGAATATTGACAATTGAAAACTGAAAATTGAAACTTGAAATCTCTTTGTGAAATCTCTAGAAGGAATTTGAAATTTTGAAAACTAAAAAGTTTGAATATTGAAAAGTAAAAACTGAAGTGTTTGAAAACTAAAATTGAAATGTTTGAATATTAAAAACTGAAAACTGAAATGTTTGAATACTAAAAATTGAAAATTGAAATGTTTAATCCAAACACATTACCCATATTAAACTGCCCAAATTATGAATTAAATGTCATGTTAGCAACAACCAAACACCATCCCCATAATTCTTTTATTTAATCGCAACTGAAAAATAGCTATGTTTCCTTGGGATCAATGTGTTTGTTAAATACCATCTAGTTATAGCAATTTAAGGTACATAGATGCTAGTGCATCTAAATGTGCATCCTTCTACACCGTACATGACAAGATGCTACTCCCACTCCATGGGCTTAGCTGTAGTGGGTGCTTCTAATTTAAAATTTGGGAAGATAGTTAAAAACATCACATGTTTGTGTACACCAAATGTTGATCAACACATACCATTGTTATGATTTGCAACAACTTCATCTTTTGGAAATCAAAAAAGTTGCACAAAAATCCCAACATTGAAATGAAGATTATGAAGTGCCATCAACCAACACAAGTATACCCTGAATAACCATAAGCATAATTGTAAAACTACTTATTGATGGTTTTTCAACTTGCATGTCAGGATTGGAAAATATAATAATGAAAACATAATCAATACCAAAATTCCTTCGTCTTCTTCAATTACATGTTGTGTACATGTCACACCAAAAGATAAAATTTTGAAACAACAACAATTTGTGGGACAAGAAATGGATGCAATAGAATAGATGGAAAAAAAAATGTCACCATAATGGGACATTGAAGACAACAAAGAGGACCAAATACATGTCAACTAGAATGGAACTAGACCTAGTGATGACATTCTTCATTTTGCACATTAAAATTTTTTTAAATTCTTCATTTAGCACCTTGTCATAACATTCTTTACCCGCGAATGTTTACCAAATTACACTGGTTGATCTATAAAATTCTTTAAAATTCTTGCTTCTTTGGGCTTCTATAACATTCTCGCACCAAGAATGTCATAACTATGGAACTAGAATGGGTTTAGAGAAGAAGCCTACTAGGGAATGGGCCACCATGGTGTTGTAAATGACCAAATCTCTAAACAATAAAGTTGTGTATGCATCAAAACACCCAATGCCATCACTAATACTAACATCAAGCAAATTAACCTCTCTGAAATAGATAGAAAGCACCAATACCCATATGCGAAAAGGACACAAAGACTCATTTGCATTCACAATCAAGAATATATCTTCAAAGCCCTTACATTTGCTAGGATCCATGAACTCTACACAAAAAACTCATGCAGTTTAGAATTGGTCTCACACACAAAAATTGAATCTTATTCCACAACAACTATTTAAATCATGTATTGGAATGATACTTATAATCAAAGTTCCCCATTAGTTAAAGAAAAGACCTTGTAGCCAGAAAACTTTATCTTAACAATGTTGACAGTGGACCAAAACATGCATCTTCCATTTAATGACAACTGGAAATGGCAGCAGCATTAAATTTGTTTACAAAAGATTTAAGTAACTTCATAGCTCATAATGACTAGTTAGAAAAAAATTTAAGCTCAAGAGCATACTGCCATTTCACCCAACTTTGCCCGTTTTGTAATCTAGAACAGCTCCCTATCACTTTGTTGTTGAAGAGCATGTGACTCCTCATTTGGAATTCCATCCTCCAATAGCATTTTTGAAGCTTCAATGGCTAGTAGGGTGTGTTTTTCAATGCCATTCTTTTCTCATCAAACAAGTTGCACCATAAACAATTGGCAAAATGAGTTGTTAAGAAACAGTGCTTGAAATAATCTTCAAATTCTATGCAAATTGTTGTTGCAAAACTACATGCAACATTTCAAAATGATCAAACAAGTAGAAACATGACATTTCTAAGCAACACATTCACATTAATAAAGACTGACCTTATTTTCAGACCGAATTAGGGCATTTGCAATGGCCATTTCTTCCAACATGAATGTCATTGTTACAAAGCTACACAAAAAAGTTGGATTCACTGTTACCAATTACAACAAACATAAAATAGTTCCCACTAATTTCATCTTGTGACTCTTGGCATGGACCCATCATTTTAATCAACATCCAATACAAGTCACAACCATGAAAAGTGCGACATTTTGACAATAGTATAAAATTTTGGTTGATAAAGAAAATCCTTTCAGCTTTTACAATGGTTATCAAAACCTATAACGTTCAACTACCTAAAAACCTAACGTACTTAAGGTTACATCTACCCAAACATGGAAAATTACATCCATGTGAAAATTTTCATTCTATAAACACTTGTCATCTCCACATTGGCTAAAGAATGAACAAAATTTTTATCCCCAAGTCCAAATCCTACATAGATGCATAGTCTCTTCCTTATGGGCAAAGCCAACAAACAACACAAGTCACCTGCTAAAATGTTGTCTTTTAGTGTGACAAAAAGAGGTTCCTAATGTTGAAATTGTATTTAGAAATGTTAAGGTTTGTGATCTTTAAATTCTTGTGAAAAATTCCTTGCAGTTTATATGTTGCCTTATTGAACTAGTATTTATATGTTGCATGTCTTTTGCATACTTTTAAAAACATTTCAATACACCAATTTGAACAATCTCATTCCTACAAATTTTTCACTTAGACACAAGTCTATGAATCTATTACAACATTTAAGTGCTAGTTTAAATGTTCAAGCATTTAGAACAACCTTTTATTCATTTGAAATATTTTGCCAAAAAGTGAAATGAAATCTTTTTAAATGAAGTGAATCTCGAGGTTTTTAATAACGAAATGTGAGGAAAAAAAACACAAATCACCAAATTTTTTAATTTGATATTAAATGTGTAGCCAAAAATATTGATGGCTAACTAAAGATTTGGCTAAATCTTCCAAGGGATGATTGCCATTTTTTACCATCTTATGAATGATTACCATTTTGGTTTTTTTTTTAAATCTTCAAAAATTGATTCAATCATTGATAAATATATTGATGGACCCAATGTTTTAGGGTTGCCAAGAGGGACACCATTACATTTTGGGGAACTCCCTCCAAAAGCTTTAGAAAACTTTGCACTTTTGTTTTTCCAAACTTTATATACCTTTTTCATGTAGATGAAAGTTTAGATATACCCATCATTACAAGAATTCATGAATTTTTAAGATGTTTAACTTGACTAACTTGTTTGTTTTGACTAAAATTTTTGGTTAATGTGATTATAAGGGTGAAAGCACACTACATGGGGGCTACTTTGGGTACTTTCACGACATGTATGTAAAATATATTTCTACAAAATGTATTGCATTTAATTTTGGGTTTCACTTTTGGTGTTTGGGCTTGATATTTTGATTTTCACAAAATTAATGATATCTCATATTATTTGAAATAAATAAATAAATTTTAAAATCTTAAATTCAAGGAATATTGAATATATTTATGGTATATACATTATAATAGAGCCTATTTCTATATTTGGATTGCGCTAGGTTTGGGTTTGAATTAACTAGCCAAAAAATGTTTAAACTGAATTTTTTAAAAACTACCTACCTCTCATATCTTGTCATCTTCCACTTGAAAGTGATAGTTTGTCAAAATGTTAATTTACTACATGCTTATGGTCATAACCCCCAAAAACATCCATTTGTGATATGATAATTATCAAATTCTTCACATGGCTCACAAACTTATTCCAATCATATGGAATCACAATGTTTAATAGATATTACAAATTTCATAAAGACTAAAAGTCATTTCAATCATTCTTTTAATATATTTGCATTTTATAATATATAGTGATGTACATTTTTTTACCAAAAATATACTTTGGAATCTCACAATATAATTTGGAAAAAGGAATTTTCTTTGTGGTTAGAATCTTTATGTTATAATCTACCATATTATGCAAAACATTTGGAAAAATATGTTCCAATATTACCATGGTTGAAATTCAAACATGGACACCCCTAGAAAATAGTACAATGTAACAACATTTTTGCCCCCCCACCCCCTTGTAGTGTGCTTTCACCCATAAGCCCATGGTTGTTGAAGTGATATAACATGTATTTAATTAATTATGAACTTTGATAAAGTCTGAAAATAGAAACAATCAATTTTGAAAGTTTAAAAATAAATAGAATAACATTTCAACTTGGTGGGCACCAAACAAAATGTTGAAACGACAAATTTTCATAAGAAGATTTTTTCACTATGAAAACAATCAACATACATGATAATAAATAAACCTGGTGGCCACCAGAATTTAAGAACTCGAAGACCTTTAAAATGAAGGAAATAATTGAAACATCACATAACATCATCAAGTTTTTGCAATGCCCACCAAAATCAATAAAACACTTAATAAACAATGCAATGGCAAAATCAAAGGACACAATTTGAAATATCTACTAAATTTTATGTCATTCAATTTCGTAAAATATCAACAAAAGAGTTTACAATAGCTATAGTTCATGTATTTCATAAATTGTTGGTGGAACATTGAACACAAAAGCTTCGGGGGCATTGAGTAATTAAAAAGAATTACCTATTAGAAAATAACAATAAAAATAGCATCTAGTGGCCACCAATCATGGGTATCATAATTTTAGCTTGAAATGTATTATGACACATACATTGAACATTTAACCTTGAGTAGGGAAAAATTTGCATATTATGAAATATGAATTTCACCATGTGGAACCAACAACCAAAATAAAGCACAAGTGCACGAAAAACAATGATTATCAATTTATTGGTTTCATACAAACATAAGTATTAAAAACTACATCGTTGTCCATATAGGAATTTGGAGTATGAATTACTGAAACTGAAATTCAACTCTACAAGCAACCCAAAATCAAAGAAACATCTAACCTTTTAGACCAAGAATCAAATATGCAAATGCATTGTTTGCCTTTATAAATAGATAACCTGGTCAACAACATGATTTTCAGCTTATTAGAACTACAAATGCCTTCGCATAATCTATAAACAAAAACCAAAATCCATTACAAACAAAAATGAAATGTCCCCAAACTACAAACCTGTAACAAAATGAAAAATATAAATAAATAATTAAACCAATGTGAAATGAAAGACATCGAAAACATATTAGCTGAAACAAAGAAAAAAAATGTTTATTTAAGACATCAATTAAAGGAAGTTACGCTATATCCTCGAATCCTTGTTCGAATTGCCTTCAAATTGCTTGAATTAAGCATAAGACAAATATTGAGAATTGAATGGTGGCTTCAAAAATTGCAACTTCAAGATGGGCGTCAATTGTTTTTGCAAAAGGCAAACCTTTCAATGTTGACCACAATCAAAATGGAAGGTCTAACCATTACACCTTGTTTTTGGATAACTCACATCCTTTGAATGGCTCAAGGAAAAGTCCATTCCATTTTGGATTTCAAAGAGCCTTGCCAGGCTCATCATCAATGAACAATGTTTGATCCTTGTCCCCATAAAGCAGACCTCTACATGCAAAAGGAACTCAATTCAAGTCCTTTAGATAGTACTAAACTAAATGTGTGACCTAACCTATTATTAGAATGCATTGTTCACATCCCTAAACAAACACAAATTGATTAATGAGAGTTTTGGGCATCAACAAAAGTAAAATTCCAAAGACATTTTTTTAACAACATATATGACCAAATAGCAATGTAAAAACGTTTGAATGCTCGAGAAAGGAAATGCTCTACTCTAACCCAAATTTCCAACTTGGAAATGTTTAAATTCTGAATCTCAAGCTTTCATTGATTCCCTTGAAGAAAGGCACACTTTGGAAAGTAACAAAGAACATTATTTTGACATTGAGAATGAGTAGTTTTGCAGTTGATTTAAATTGAGGTCAAAAAGTCTAAATCTACTTCTTTGGATTAAAAAGAAAAACACCATGCACCTACCAAAAAGAAGACAAGTTAAAGTAGAGAAAAATTGAAGAATGAATAGAATCCTCCATCATTGTCATATGATATGTTAGTCCAACTAATAATTTACAAGAATTAAGTTGATATCCAGAATATGGAAGGATAATTTTTAACATTGGCCTTGAACATCCGTAAAAAACTAAAGGAATTTGGCAATAACATGGACTAGAAACACACAAAGTACCATCTAGTGGGCACTAGGTAGATTTAAGTCTAGAAAGTTAGAAACATGAAGGAGAACACTAGAGGCGGCCACCAAATGGTTGTAGGGAGGAAAACAAGATAGGAATTAATGCAAAGTTCAATCCGGAGGCCACCAAGGCAAAGACCAATGATTTAAAGACAAAAGCTAGAAGCAACATTCAAGTAATAGAATTAAAGATTTAATAGATTTGTTCAAAAGCAAATATTTCAAATATTCAAACAAGCAAATGAGGATGCAAGCAAATGAGGATGAGCAATTAATAAGGTATTTTTTGCTTCAATTTTAGTTTTGCATTATTACAAAATGAGGGTCGGCAAGCACGATTACATTTCACAAATAACCTTTTAAATTGTTTTGGATCATCTCAATTAATACCTCTAATCCTACTAAAAGGATTATCTTTTACAAATGCAGGAACATTGTATCCAAAGGAATGAAAGATTTTCCAAATAAGGGAAAATAAACCCCAACAAATAATGGTCATCCCCATGAAAGCCATCAAAGGACTCCAAAAAAATGGCACTATACAAGTCATTAAACATGCTTTTATATAGCATATCATCTACAAGCAACATATTGCCAACGTGAGTGTAAGGATATCTAGAAAAAAAATGTCAAGGTTCTTATGAAAAATTGGCTTGTCAAGTTTATCTAATAGGAAATGCAGATTTTGCATGTAAAATGTTTGATCAAGCATTCTAGAGGCATCAATAGAGATTTAATGTGTTTTGCACCAGATGTGATCCAAATAATTATAAATATTGTGATGCTTGGTTATAGACCAAATATATACATGGAATTGTGCAACAAATTTTTCCAACAATTCCTTCAATCCAAGCCTGAAAATGAAGGTGCAAGATGGAGTTTTGTGATAACCGCCCTTATCAAAATGTGTGGTGACTAGAATTCTATTCAAATAAAAAATGACTTCGACTTACCTCCAAAGGCAAACAAGGAAGTGGGGAGTCCATTCCCGAAATCAATGACATCTCATCCAACCCTAGTTCAATGAAGGTGCATGAATTTGGTGACTCCACTTCTTCTGCTTCCTCAAGAAATGATGCACCGATAACCATTAAAAAAAAGGAATTGGGAAGTCAAAAAATTGAAGTACCATATAAATCAATGAAATGGGAAAATCCAAAAAAAAATTGAAAAGACAAAAATAAAATAAAATTTGATTACTTATCACAATGTCAATCGATTTTTATAGAAAGTGGCACGACAGGCCATGGTGCATTTTTCAAACAACATCTGAAATTTGACATTGTCTTCTTTGAAAGTTCTGATGGCACCAAAAGGATAGAGCTCCATAAAGGTGGGAACATTAAGCCTAAAGTACTAATGAAAAAACTTTAAATATAGGACAAAAGTCTTCAACAAATAATTATCCTCCTTGGGCATATTCACAATTAGGGTACCCAAAAGGACAATCTAACAGAAAAAGGACTACAAAGGACTATTTTGGATTTTTAATACATTTATTATTTCATGATTATAGTGGACTAACATATGATTATAACTAGAATGATGTCATGTTAATCTAATAAAAAAATCCAAGAATAGATTGGATATAATATTGATGTCCTTTTGAGTCCTTTTAAACAATTTGAGTCCTTGTCTTAACTGTAATTTTCATCTTAAAAGAATCAAAAGGAATATATTAAATAATGTAATTGACTTTGATTTTCTTTCATGGATAAGTATTGCATACATTTATGTTTGGCAATGTTCATATAATGCATTTACTTAAATAATGTAAGATATAAGAATTTTAAAGGCTACAAAATCCATTCCGAAAGGGCCATAAGCAAAATGATTCCTTTTTTTTTTCCATTTGGTTGATTTTTTCTATCATTAGGCTTAGAATTTGTGGCCCCAAATGTCAGAAAAATGTGTAGGAAATTTTCATGCAAGGAAACATGTTAAGTTGTATATAAAAACTTATGTATTCATTTTTTGCATTTTTGGCTTTCAACAAAATATTTATGCATAATTACATACACATGTGAAAAACCACCACCACCATGAAAACTATCATAATTTGAATTATCCAATATCTCTCACTTAAATTTATTCCATTTAGATTTTGTATTTGTAGGATAGCAAAAACAAATTCCTTGAATTCTATGGCGAAAAAGTGGTACCCTGATATGCCCCCTTTGGTATGTCCTCATAGGACTCAACAAAGAGGCATTAAAAGGCGAATTTTGGTAGCTTTTATAAAAGGTATTGTCTACCAACAATGCATTTCCAAGGTGAATACTAAAATACCTAGGGAAAAAATCAAAAAGGTTCTTATGATAAATGTTTTCATCAAAAGTGGGATGATTGAAACATTTATTATTCCTTTCGAAAGGAAATTACATAATGTGCTTGTTAATCTCGCACAAGTCTTGACCAATAATCCTTTGCAGGTTGATTTTAATAGCCATCTGTTCTATTATTTTTCTTAGGTAAGCTTTTATCTTGCCAAATGGAGCAAACATCCATATGTAGATGGCAAAGTGTTATAAACACCTTAGGAGGAATTCCTTGAGACTTGGCCTTGGAATAACCCCCTTCTACACTAAGATGGGAAATGGACCTATGTTATACGATAAATGCAACAACTAATTAATTCTAAAACATTCCTTCCCAATAAGGACCTTTTAAATCGAAAATCATGTGTAAAGGACTCACCTCTACATCCTCCTCATCTATGAGTGGAGGAGATCTAAGACCTTTGAAAGCAAATTTTGACCCTTTTATCTTCCTCGGTAGTTTCATGTAGAACTAAAGGAAGCTTTTCATCTCCAACCCCATTAAAGCCCACAAAAGGCGACTATGGCCATGATGGAACAAATGGTCCAAGGGATGGGAAAGACATAGGTGTGCGTTTAGACAAGGATGTTGAACTTTGATGTGGTGAAGGTTGGATTGGAAATGATGTCAATATCTTCTATATGTTTTATCGTCCAACATGGTTTTTCCAATGCAATTCAATGCCATCCAATTGTCCAAGTATTTGAATGGCCATCATTTGATAAAGTGTACAACTTGATTTCTTTGTCAAAACTAGAACAAGTAGATTTAAAATAACAACAAAACCCATTATAGAATTGTGGAACATTGAATGTTTTCATTTCAATGATTAAATATTGTTATATGTTTACCTTAATGTGCATTGATTTTCATATTTCAAATTGTATAAATAGGTTTTAAATAGGTTTTTCAAAATACAACTAGCTTTTGATGTTTATTTTTCACTATGAACTTCTGGTTTCAAATAAGTGTCAAATAGATTCTTACAAAAAGATTTTTTTTTTTTTAATAACTTGGTAAAACATATGTTGATCTTCATTTCCTAACATATTACATATCAATTTCATTCATTTTTTAAACCAAAAAGTAGGTTTGAACACATTTTTTTAGTCAATTTCAAATGTATTTTTTATCTACTTTTTAAATGCATTTGCTTTTAATGTATTAGAATTAGACTCTTATAAACTTAATAGAGCCAACTAATGTTACTTGACACACACTTTCACCTATTTTGATGCTACTTTATGGTAGTTATATGAAAGGTGTGGGGTTAAAGTGGAGATGTCTACTTTTTTGTATATTTTATCTTGCTTTGACCCAACAAAGAAATTGAAAAATGAAATAAACTTGGAAAAAAATAGACAAGAAGGAATTAGACACCAAATAATGGACATCAAAAAATATGAAAATAAATATCGAATGCTACAACATAAACTTAATCTAATGGCCATCAAATACCTTCGCATCCTACACCATTATATTTTTTGCATCCTTCAACCAAATGCAAACTATTTGGCATCCACCATATCAACCTATATGGTGGCCACTAGATCAAAAAATATGGAGGCCACTAAATATAGACAATTTAGTGACCACTAGATACAAAATATCTAATGACCACCAAATTGACCTATTTGGTGGCCACCAAATCAAAAAACATGGAGGCCATTAAATATAAACTATTTAACAACCACCACATCAACAAATCTTGTGGTTGCCAGATACAAACTATTTGGTGGCCATCAAATCGATAAATCTAGCAACCATAAGATTGACAAATCTTGCAACCACCAAATACATAATATTTGTTGACCACTAGATCAACTTATCTAGTGGCCACCAGATCAAATCCATCCCATAGAAAAAACTGAAACAAGAATCTTATTCATTTATATTCATCATTTAAAAGAACATTGTATAATGTTTGACCAAAAAAACCCTTAGTCATAATTTAATTTAGCTTTAGTTGGGCTCAAATCTTCTAGAGGAACTTGTTTGTTCATCTCATCACCAATATCAACATCCTCAACATCCTCAACATCATCCTCCTTTTCAACAAGGGGAGTCTATGCCAATTCTGCATAATAAAAATCAAGGCGTGTTGATACATCATCAAAGTGTTGTTTTTCATCTGCCATTCTCTTCTTTCCAGTTACTTGAGATTGAAAACTCTTTGGGTTCATTGAATTGCCACTACTCCTTCTCATGCTCACCTCCTTAGTAACAACCTCACAATTAACTTTATTATCCTTTTTATTCTTTCTTGTAAACATAAAGGTATCTTTTTCCTATAGTTTTACCTCTGTATCCAACCCTTACTATTCAAGTTTTCAGATGTGGGGGCGGAACACAAATCGCAAGGGGCACTAGATTTATATTATATAAAAAAAATAGATTCATCATTGCTATCTCCTCAACATTGTTGAGCAAGTCCATCGGAATGAATTCAACCTTAACCTTCTTTTCTACATATTGGAACAACATTGGTTTAGACTTTTAAATGGATGACAAACCTTGAAACATGGATATAGATAAAATTATTTAGGAATGCGTGAGAATTTACCAAGCATAGATTTGTTAGAACTCCATTGCCAAAGATACTAAGACACTTCATTCCACCACATAGTAGTGGTTGGAGAATGAGTCGAGTGGCATCCATCTTGAGTTCCAATTTATACATCTTCTACTCCTCCAAAAAGGAACTGTCATAGGTGGGGACCCATGCCAGAAGAGATTTTGAGACCAAAATTTCAACATGCATAGACTTTCCCTCCTGCGAAGGAAAAAGGTAATCGTAGATCAAAATTAGCAAATTCATCCACAAGCTTGATGATCTCACAAGAGGAACTTCTTGCTTAAATGCTTGGTAAAATCCATATTCCATAGATATTTCATCTTGGAAGTCTTTGCCCTATAATGTAACCACCAAATTGTTAAAACTTATGCTCGCAAATACATACAATTGCTTTGAAAGCAACTTTTGAAAGCAACTTTCATGGACAATAATCTCAAAAAAACACTTTTCCAATCTATGAAAGAATAGATGTTTGGGTTCTTGCTTAAGGAATTCATAATCGAAAACATAACAAAGGTTCTCTTTGATTTATTGTTCATGAAATCAACATTCCTTGAGCAACCATCCACAATGTCTTTAAGGTTGTCAAACTTTAATAAAGGATCGACCCTATAATGTGATTTGAAGTGCACAAAACCCATTTATGGGTTTTGGTCAATAGATCATGAAATCCAATGCTCAAAAACCTCATTGAATTCATCAAAAAGAAGACCTTGGATGGATTCATACAAATTTTCCCTTGAAGAAATCATCGATTAGGGTCTTTTCAAGTAGCACAAACTATAGTACTTATGCTGTGATTTCACATTTTTCCACATCTCCTTAGTGTAATTTCATTTTGTATCACCCTCCTTTTCTTCATATTGTAACAAAACTCTACCATTGTCAACAAATGTGGGTTACCTCCCATCACAAATTGATTTCGCAACAATATTTCATGCACTTTCAAACCATGCATGAACTTCACCATGTGAGTTTCATTAAGACTCACAAGGCAATTGAAGGTTAACTTCTTGACAAGTTGTGGTCTTGTAGGTAGTTTTCCATACCCATCCAAAATCTTTCCCTACTCCCACATCAATAGTACCTCTTTCCACTCATCATAAAACATGTCTGAAAGTAACAGTATTGTCATACATTATTTCATAAATCAAACTACAAACACAATTGTTAAGGAAGCCTTGAAACTTTGCACAAAACCAATAAAGCACAATAAATCATTTTTAGCACCTAAAACAAGCATTCAACCTAGACATTGTGTGGAAATGTATTTCAAAAATCTATACCTTGTAAGCTTGAGTCTTCTTTTTATCTTGTCCAAGTTATGCATTTGGTCGGCCGAACTTAATCCATATTTTTCTTACATGTTGAAGATTTTCCCTTTATGAAGGGATCAAGTTCTTCAACATATTCAGGTTGTTGAAAATAAACAATAACTTGCAAAACTTGACGGAATCAACATTTCAGATGATAACTTGCAAAAGCTTGATGGAATTAGCATTCCAAATGATTATGATACTAAACATTTGGAATCACTCACATATGTCATTGTTGATATCTTCTAGAATTAGTATCTCCCAAGGAAATGAAAGAATGATGTAGTTTAGAGGAAGTGAATGAGACAATTGGAGCAGTGAACGGTGAACTAACAAGAAGAAATTGTAACACGCATTTTACCTTCACAACTTGGATTGTATGTTATCCACCCACAATGAAAAACTTTGAATGGGCAAGATTAGACTATGTCCTTGGTTTGGTTTTAAGAATTTTCGTTCACCAAAAGAAATCTTGTCCACTTTAAACAATAGTTTGTGACTAATTTTGTGACTATTGTTTAAAACAACTACTTTTATGACTACATTGTGATTGATCGTATGTGTCAATGTAGTCACAAGCCTAGACAATCACAGGTATGACTACATTTTGACTATACATGGCCCTTAATGGAAATTTCTACTACTTTTTTGCAACTAAAGTTGCCAACAATGATAATGTGGATGAAAAATCCATTAAAATCATCCAAAATTGGTGTTATTTGGAGATGAATTACTTTGTAGTCATTCTTACAACTATAGTTGTGACTAGGTTTGTTTGCACCATAATGACTAAACAATTCCTTGCCAATTGTACAAATGTGATTAAATCACCAAATGGTGAGAAAAATCAATGGACATTGGATTTAAGGTTTTAGTAGTTCACAAATTCCACATCATCATAAATTTCCACATAATCCAAAATCTATTACAAAATATTCTTTTCAATTTGACATTAGTGTTATAAGTCTTCAAAAAAATAATCTCTTGAAAAATATATGGCAAATGTTGGCCCAATAAAAATAACATGACTAATATTGTAAATAGGTGTACCTTAACAAATTCAACACATGTGTGTCAAGTAATTAATCATATTTGAGATTTTTAATTGAAAAAAAAAGATAATCCTAAAGATTCCATTTTTCTCCCATAAATATTTGTCTTTAAAAAATTCAGAAAATTATTAAATTCTTGAAAAAAATAATATTCACCAACCTATTGGCCAAGGTATATTTGTAGCCATGTGAAATACATATTATGTTTGAAAAAAAGTTTAATTTTATCCTTTATTCCTTACTTACTAATGAAAATTTTAGAAATAAAAAGAATCAATTGCTGAATTATAACTTTGAGATTTAATTTAATTATTCAACACAAGAATGCCCAATCCATTCTTGTACAAAAAATACCCAATTTGAATAGGTGTAAAAAAAACCACTCTATCATTTTGGACAAGTCAATTTCAACATGTCTATTGTGATTGGGGTGGTTTTTTTTATTGGACCATTTGACAAGTAATTTTAACTAGTCAAATTTTTACCTAGATTTTAAAAAATTGTGGCAAGTAGGTAGGTTGTAAAAAGGAAGGTAGGTAGGTGGTAGCCTATCCTACCCTACCTTATCCTACTTGACCTACTTTAACCTAAAATAGTATATCCTACTTAACCTACCCTACCTACCTTAACCCCTTAAGTATGTACATAGGTTATAATGTTCGGAATTGAACCCTTGACCTACTTAATGATAAACCAAGTCCTTAACCAATGGACCACACCATCAAAAGGTGTTCAACTTTTGTTAATTTTTTTATTTCACATGTTTATTTTGACACTTCAATACAAGATTATGAAGTAGGTAAATTGTAAGAGATAGGTGGGTGGGTGGGTAGGTAGCATGTAGGTAGGTAGGTGGGTGGGTATGTAGGTACATAATGTGTGAGAAGGTAGGTAGGTAATTAATATCTAGGTAGGTGGATGGGTGGGTAGGCAAGTAAGTAGGTAGGTAGTTAATATGTAGGTAGGTTACAAGTGGGTGAATAAGTAGGTAGGTTATAGGTGGGTGGATAAGCAAGTAAGTAGGTAGGTAGTGTGGTAGTATGTAAGTAGGTAGGTAGGTAGGTTGTAAAATTATAAGTCGAAGGTAAAAAGTAGGTATGTAATAGGCATAAGATGTCCCATTTGACTAAAACCCATTGGCTATTTTGACTAAAGTTGTTTAACTTGACTAGATGTATTGGTCAAATAACTCACCCTAGTCAAATTGATTAGTCAAAAAATACATGCTTCAAACCCCTAGTCAAAATGGACATGTCCATTAATTAAAAAAAACTAGTTAGTCAATTTGAACTATTTGAAGAACCATGTTTTGTAATAGTGCTTAAAGCATTCAATCAAGATAACAAACATCATTCTAGTAAGGGTTTTTTTTAAGAAAATAAATTTATTATAATTATTAATAAAAATCATCAAGTAAAATGAAGAATGAATTTCATTAAGTGTTATTCATTAATACCATTAGTTGTTACTAATATTATTTTTACTTATAATATAAATTATAATCTAGGTAGTTGGTAAATTAGGTTAATATAAATAAATCATTAATTTTCTTCACAAACCAAGTAACAAGGGTTTTTTCGAATGAGCTAATGAAAAAAGTTCAATTGAAACATAAAATAGGATTATTCTAAACCTATTTATAAGTCCTACCTTCCTACCTACCTACCTAATTAATTAATTAATTAATAATCATTGAGCTTTTTAAAAAAATCCACATTTCACCAATGTCAAGGACATATAAAGGCTAAAAAAAAGGGGTTTAAGTTTAACTTTCAAACAAGGAACATAAAAACTAAAAACAAGAACATGAAATGTGCAAAATAAATGTGAAAATGGATATTTATTATGTTAACATATGCAAACATGAACATGAAAAGAACATGACAAGTATATGACGCAAAATCATGCCTAAAACTAATGTTGAATAAACTAAAGGAAATGAGGGGTCTTAAATTTCTATGTGTGCATCGAGTGAAGAAGATTCTTAATAACCTTTCTAACTGATAGTTAATTATGAGTTAACTAGAAGTGAACTAAAATTTAACTAGAAATTAACTACTTGAATGAACTAAAACTAAATTAAAAGTTAGGTACATGGATGAACATTCAAATGAATGAATTCCATGGCATTAACATCCGTGACACTCAAATATACAAAGCATTTTACATGGAAAAATTGGTTCAAATTAATTAGATTTTAGAAAAAAAAATTCCATATTGCTAAAATTTTATCATTAGTTTTAATAAGCTTCTAAAGATATAGAAGGATTTTGTCTCATTTATAGCCAAATCTAACTAAATCATCATATGGACGATCACCACTTTAACTACATTAGAAAATTGAAATAAAAAACCCTAATCTTGTTTCCATAATCATAATTGAAGGGGGTGCAAACGAAAGGGTGGTGACTTATGGTAATGCCCTTATCTTTATTCCTTCCACTTTTTCACCCATCCTCCCCCCATTCTCTTTCTTCCACTCCCTTCCTTTCTTAACTTTCCACTCCATCACTTCTTTCCTTATAAACAATTCTACCTCATTAGAGTGTTCCAATTTCCATGATTCAAAAATTTAGGTTTCTTTTCCATATTGCTTCTCCACATCTCTTCTCATTTTCTTATTACATCTGTCTTTCATTCTTCCTTTTTCTTTTTCTTATTGTTGTGAAGAAAGAAAATAGTTAAATGAGCTAGAGCATTGAAGAGAGGCATTCCAAGCCGCACTAACCCATGGTGAGGCACTCCACATTGCACATACCTATGGAGACATTATCTCAAATGTGAGGAGGCCTACAAACAAATGTGGAAAAACCTTCTGATAGGTTGGTTAGGACATAAGATAATTCATTTGAAATTGTTTTTCCTTCCTAAAACATGTCATTTCCTTTTTGTAAAGTTCTCCTGGACCTTGCAATTTTCTTCTCATGGAGTTTTGGACTACAAGTTGTAATTTGCTTGTTGTAGAATTCTATTTACGTTCTGCACAATGTGGAAAGTTAGTTCTAGTTTCCTTTTTAATCTACACCAAGTTGTTGAAAGTTCATTGAAATTTAATTTTGCATCACATTGTGTTCAACATTATGCTTTGAATGAAAGTTCAATCACATTCTGGTTTGAATCAAATCAATCCAAAAAGTAAAACTAAATTTACTCATGACCTAAACCCAACAAGAGTTCAACCTTATCAATTCGCTTTTGGTTTAGGGATTAGTGGCTTAGGGTTTGATGCTACAACATTAATTCAAATTAACACAATGGAAACTATCAAGTAACACAATCTTTGAAATGTAGAACGTATAAGAGTCCATCACCTTACCTCTTTCTTTTTCTCCATATTGTTTTAATTTGCACACTTGAGGAAATGTCATGGAATTAGCCTTGAAAAAGTGCCATGATGTTTGTAAAACTATTACATAGTAGTTGAGCTTCGGAAAGGATGCATTTCTTCCAATGGCAGAAAGAAAGTATGTCCTTGATTTCTTGATCTTAAGCTTTTCAATTTTGTCAACTACAATAGGAAAACAAGTAATTTTGTAAAAGCACTATGAATTAACATCACCAATTGCTAGGATCCTCCTTCTGCAATTAATACAAAATATTAAACAATGTCCATAAATGATTAACACCAATTATGAACAAAACCCAAAAATGAATGAACAAACTTCTATACAATGTATAAGTAGGTTCTCATACAAATATCACATTTGACCACAACCTCACGACCAGAACATTGGATAAGGTTTAGGTTTCTAGATTAAGGTCTAGATTTATGGATTATGGTATAGGTTGATGGGTAAGGGTTTAAGTTCCTACATGATGGTTCAGGTCAATGGAATAGGGTTTAGGTTTAACCATGCCTATTTGCAATGTCATGTCATCCATACATCATCAAGGATGAAATGATCTAGTGGTCACCAAATTGTTAGCTACATTCCCCACACACATATGGTGGCCAGACTACAAGAAAACGTGACTTTTTAGAAAGTCCAACTTGACTAAAATGTCCACATTGACCAAGGGGGATGGTCATTTTGATTAAAGGCCTAAGGCATGAAAAACACGAGATATTTTTTACTAAGACATTTGACTAAAATGACCTTTTTTATTATGTGACAAACCAAACATATAGTCAGAAAGGCCAAAGCTCCATCAAGATGATCAAGGCTTAATCAAATTGACTATATTCAAAGGCCATTGTGATTTGTAACTAGTCAAATTAACAATTCTAATTTGACACTTAATCAAATCAACCATACTAATTTGGTTATTTAACCTATAAGTTTATTTTGCATAAGGTACATACCAAACCTAAGTTCATAATTAGTAGGTTTTAGGTCAAACATATTACATCTTGTAGCTACTTATAAAGTTTAATAAACTATTTAAATGTTAGTTTTAGGAACATGTAGGTGTTTAAATTTAGTACATTAATTAATTAATAGTTAATAATTGATAGTTAATAATCAATAATTTATGATTAATATTTTATAATATTAATTAGTCACCCAATAAATGTCAATTAATAACCAATAATTACCTTATCCATCAATTGTTAATTGATTAATTAATATTATCAAATTATCAATTTTATTTAATATTTTGGCTAATACTTGATAGTAATTTATAATTGTAGTAGTCAATATATAATTATAAATAATTATTCATAAGTGATTATGTTAAGTTAATTTGTTAGATAATATTTTTTTAATATATTAATTGATAATTATTATTTCATAATTAATATTAAATAATCAATGAAAAATAAATATAGTAAATAATCATTAATTATTATTTAATATTTAGTAATTATTAAGAATTAATCAATTAATCAATTATATTATTTATATTTATAATAATTCATCAATCATTTTCAATTATGTTTATTAATTACCTATAAGTAACCTATCCTAATAACTAAGTTAGTAGCCTAGGCCACCTAGGTTTCACTACTAGGTAGGTAGCCTAACCTAGGCCATTTAGGCCTACTAGGTATGTAGCATAACTTAAGTCACTTAAACCTCCAAGGTAGAGAGCTTAACCTAGTCCACCAAAACCTACTAAGTAAGTACATAGCTTAACTTAAGCTTAATCACTTAAGCCTACTAGGTAGGTAGCCTAAACCTAAACCTACCTAATATGTTAGGCTACCTACCTAGTATGCCTACACTAAATTTATTAATAGGTTAGTAGGTACCTACATAGGCTACTAAATAACATAGGCATAGATAGCTTACTAGGTAGGTATAAACATAAACCTAGTAGGTACTTATAAGGCTTAATATATTATAACCTACATGTTACGTAAATACATGCATTATTAATAGGTGTTTCCTACTATTTAGACTAACCTACCTATAACCTACCTATTTATGTAAGTAATGTATAAAAAATCAAGTTCATTTAATACAATATGCATGTTGAAAAAAAAATCATGGAAGTTGATTACAATATGTTGGTTCAAAATCATGTTCATTACAAATATGTTGTCCAAAAAATCACCTTATGGGGTGGTGATACAATGGTTAAGGACTTGACTCCTCAATGTGGAGGTGAGGAATTCAAGTCCCCACACTTGCAACTTAGGTTACCTTGGCTACTTAAATGACCTAATTAGGTGACCTAGGTTGCAAAAGCTACTAAACCACCTAACCTAGGCTATTTGGTTTAACCTAGGGGGCTTGGCCTAGCCTAAGTGGTTTGGTCTAACCTAAATGACTAAGCTAGGTGGCCTAGCCTAGGCCTAGGACATAGGATTGGTAGCTAAATAAAATTTTAAAGAATTCATAAATTATTAGGTTTATTAATTAGGTAGGTAGGTAGGGTAATTAATTAATTAATTTTTTCAAATTAATTTTTAATAAATATTTTTAATAATATATTTATAGTTGTTGGCCAAATTATATTATTGTCATGGTGATTAAGTAAAAAAAATTGACGTAAAAATCCAACCAAAAAGATTTAATCAATGGTCGGCTCTAAATCAATTTGTCCAAAATGGCACTTTGATCAAGTTCAACATGGGGGCAAAAAAACCATATTTCTTGTAGTGCCACTAAATCACTATCAAGGCCATTCATTGAAAATGTAATGATTTGGTGGCCACCAGATCATTACCAGGGTCATTCATAAAAAACATAACAATCTAATGGCCACCAAATTTATATATTTGAATCCTTAGAGAAGTGACGATCTAGTGGCCACCAGATCATTATCCTTGAATCCTCTAAAAGGTCACTATCTAGTGGCCATTAGATTATAATCGCATTGAAGACTAACCCATGCCATAATCTGGTGGCCATTAAATCATCACCAAATCGAAAACTAACCCATGTCATGATCTGGTTCCCACCAGATTGTCACCTCCTTGAACATTGACTAAACTAACCATTTGGTGGCCACCATATTATAACTTCAAATTGTTGAATGGCCAAAGAAATGACTTGGTGGCCACCAAATCATTACTTACATAAAATCATGAAGAAACAGACCTAGTGGCCACCAAATGGGTAGATGTAAGCTATGATGGTTCACTTTTGTGACGAAATGGTGTTTTTCCCTCAGGTACCTTTTATTCAAATGCATATGGTGATTAATATATCCTTACATTTAGTAATTGGGAGTTGAATCAAGACTAATAATTTCATTATGAAGATAATTGTGTGGTTATTTATTGATAAAAATTTCATGTGTTAGTAGTAATGAAATTTTGAAATCAAAAAATATGGACTAATCGTTTGAATGGAACATCACAAAATTAAAAAATATATATTAATTCACATTCCTAATTTGTTATTGGGATGCAATATATAATGTAGTACAAGATGATAAACCCATATGAAAAATCTTTTCTTTGAAAACTTTAATCATATAATAGTTAGGGACTTTTGAATGGTTAAAATTTGACCATATTTTCATAAGTCCATACGAGTTGCAATTTTTATTTTTTATTCAAATTTTTTGACCCAAATGCATATTTTAAAAAAGTTTTAGATGGGGCATTATTTTTATGGACTTTGTGAGTTTCCTTTTTAGGACTTCCAAATTAAAAAATGACATCAACTACATTAAATACACGTTTTCACATAGAATTTAAAAGCTTTATAGGGGATTGAACATGTATTGTTCAAAGATTAAAATAATAATATTTTAAAAAGTAACAACCATGTCCATTTGAATCATTTTAAAGAATCTTGTATGGACTCATAGGGAGTGTAATTTGAACCATTGTAGTTTGTATCTACCCAAATCGATATGCTTATAAAGGAGGAAAATAAACATATGGTGGTTGCTAGATTGTTACATCTCCAAGGTGTAATCGATAAATTTATGATTTGGTGGCACTAAATAAATCCATTTGAAGTGTAATGTAATTATACAACTCATGGCCATTAGATCATTTCTTCTAGAAGGGGGTACATAAAATGATTTGGTGGCCACCAAATCATTTTTTTTTTGCGAAAATAATGAAAATAATCTTATGGCCTATTCAACAAGATTAGGAAATGTTATTATATGTTGGTTGCTAGACCATTAGTCTATTGTATAGGGTTAAGAATTATTAATATTTGGTGGCCACCATATTGTCTCCTCTATTTTTTGTAATGATTGCATAGTTCCTACATCCATGCAATAGTGATCCTCGTATTCACCTATTCAACAAAATGTTTAAGGAGAAATTGAAGTACAACAAGAATTATGAAAATGCAAATGTCGCCATGTGAATGTTAGACAAATGTGGAGAAGTGGGGTATAGAGTTGAAGATGGAAACCCCAAAATGTCACGACTTTAGCCCGCGACCAAAACAAGGGCTTACAAAGGTGTGGGCCAAGAGTGAAACCTAGGAATCACATTTCATGCTCCCGAGAGTGTAGGAAGGTGTGAGGGAATGAACTCACACATTCCCAAATGGGCTCCCACTTTGGGAGTTAAAGTCCTAATGGATTCCTAAATATTCATAAAGCAATTGCAAGGGTCAAAACTCATTGAATTAAAAAAAAAAAAAAATCATTGAAAGATCTTGGAACTTAAATGTTAAAAATGGTTTTGCACGTCCTATTTGAGTACTTAAAACACAATTTATGACCGAAAGAAAGGCTAGGAGTTAAAATGTCAATTTGACTCCTAACCACTAAAAGTCAAGAATCTCCTTGATTTACTTGTGTGCAAATGGTGTATCACATATTATTGAAAAGCTCTCAACGGGGGTTATAACTTTGTTTTAGACCTCACTTCAATCGGAGGTTTACACAAAAAGTTATGGGCTTCCAAAGTTGCGGTAGTCCCAATTTCGGGAATTTCAAAACTCCCAACTTGGGAGTCCTGGGACAAAATGACATGTGGGTGCAAGCCCCATGGCCAAGCATAGAAAATACTATAAAGGGGAAGGTGATGGCTTTCCTCAAGTCTAGGCCATGGTGAATCGTATGAATCTTGTGAATCCGTGTATGCCCATGGTTCATTCGTGCACCAAAAGTGCTCCAACCATGCATTAACCAACTTGTTGTTTGGTTTGTGTAGGGTTGTGTGAATAATTGACCCATTTGTCACTCATTCTAGTTCCCATCTTGGAGCTCCAACATGCCCCTCTACCCCCGAAGTGTTACGAATTAATGAACATACCCCATTTCCTTTTTCTTCTATTGTTTCCACTTTTGGATTCGCACTTGAGGAGTGTGGGGGTGCATCACACAAATTGAATGGTGCTTCCAATTTGAAAAATGGTAGGACCTTGATTTAGTGAAATATGCGCACATTGTGAACCTCAAAGTTTACAAAAATAATCCATAGTAGGTGATTTTTTTATTAATCCCATTCTTGATGTCATAAGCTAGGATCATGTCTGTTATTTTAAAAATGGACGATAGTTTGCACTCAAAAAATACTAAAAGAGGGAAGTTCAAGGTAGCAAAGTTCCTCAATAAAATCAAAAAGCTCATACACCAAATGTGTGACAAGATGGTGATGATGATAGTCATTGGGAAGGATACAAGAATGGAGACAATTTCTAAAGTGGTTCAAATAGATGTTGAAGGTTCATTTATGATCAAACCCCCCCCCCCCCCCCCAAGGGGGGGGGACTTGGGGGGATAAAAAAAAAAAAAAAAAAAATTGACACCCTCTTTTAAAAAAAAAACCCAAAAGGCCCAAAAGGGAAGAAATTAAAGAG
>Ga0116231_10001403_pt1 | contig 49061 bp, 27 predicted proteins | sample S1TSphgellanicum_2_FD_89695 | JGI IMG/M metagenome (GOLD analysis project Ga0116231, IMG submission 89695) | Host-associated microbial communities from peat moss isolated from Minnesota, USA - S1T2_Fd - Sphagnum magellanicum MG | ecosystem: Host-associated > Plants > Peat moss > Unclassified...
AAAAAGACCTATACGGTTTTAGGAAAAAAATTTTGACAAAAGGAAAAGCACCCCCCGCCCCATAAAAAAAAAAAACCCCCCCCGCCTCCCCCCCCCCCCAAGCAGAGGTAACGAGAAGGCATTTTCGGTGCGAGAGAGAGTGTGAGCAACGAACGCTTTTTTCCGTCTCCTCTTTCCTGCCCCTTTGCATTTTATCCCTTTTCAAAGCCCCAGTTCCGCTTGCTGTTTGGTCCCGAGTTCCGACGTCCTTTCCCTCCTCTTCTTCCTCCTCCTTTCTCGTCACTGCTCTCCCCTGCGTTCCTCCTACGATCTCTCTCTTCTGTCTCTCGCTCTCTTTTTCTTGTGTCTTGAGTTTGAGGTTTGTGAAGAGTTTGTTCTGTTTCGTTTGTTTCTCTTGTTGTATATATTCCTGCTGTTTTTTTTTTCCCCGTCTTGTGTTTTTGTATACTCGTTTTCTCCTTTCTCTCTTCCGCCTGTTTGTTGTCTTTTTTTCGGCGGGCTTCGCTTGGCTCCTTTTCCACTCTCGGGAGGGCTGGAACAGAACTTCAGGTTTTTAGGGGTTTTGAGAGTGTGTGGGTTTGTTTTGTGTAGGCGTGTGTGCGATAGTTAGGCGGCGCTTGAAGAAAACTATCGAGGGAAATAAGCGCGTGTGGTTTGCACTGAGGAGGAGGAGGAGGAGGACGTTTGGGCTATATTAGGGTTTTGGCGTCGGGTTCGTCTTTGTAGTTTGATGACATTCTGTTTCATGGAGTTGAGAAGATGATGCTTGTAATGAAACTGTACGAGGGAAGGAAGAAACAGCGATGGAGAAGCCCCCTTGACAGCTGAAACAGTGGCCACGCAGCTTGGCCAAAACACGACTCCATGAGAGGGAAAAAAAGAGGACCGGGAAGTCCATGAGTCCAGGAATAGGCGTTTTGGTGGCTTCTTAGCAGAGCTTCTGAGGTCATTGTAGGTCACATTCTCTTTACGTGTTTGTTTTTACGCAAGCCTCGGCAGGTATTGGATTTGCAATCCTTGGAAGAACTGGAGGAGATGGAAAAACTTGTCTGAACCCACAGTGTGAAGGAAACAATAGTCTGCCATTCTTGCACAGGCATAACGGTGGTGGCGGCAGTGCTCTCTCACCATTTTTTTTTTGGGGGTTTTTTTTTCTCATTCATGTATGTGCCTGAAATTCGAGGTCCATAGAGGGATTCACAGAATTGGAATCTTTGAGCAGGCGGCAGTTGGTTGCCGCCATCTTGTGACCACCAGATGGAGTGCAACAAGGAAGAGGCAGTTCGAGCAAGAGAGATTGCAGAAAGGAAGTTTGCAATACATGATTTTGTAGGTGCCAAGAAATTTCTCATCAAGGCACAATCTCTGTTCCCAGATCTCGATGGCGTCAGTCAAATGCTGGCTGTTGTAGATGTTCACAGTGTGGCAACAGTGAAAGTTGGGAGCAATGAGACGGATTGGTATGGAATTCTTCAGGTGATATGCTCTTCTCAATTGTTCTTTTCATTTCCCTTGCTTTGTGTTTCCTAGTTGGCATCTGCTTTTCAACTCCAACATTGGCCTTGCATGTGTTCCCCCCCCTCCATCACAAATCTTTAAAGGACTCTGTCCCAGGGACCACCCTGAACATATTCTATGGACTGCTGTTACAATGATGAAATACAAGCAAAACTGAGATACTCCTTACACCTCCATTGTGCAAACCCTAACATGTTAAGTGCAAACGTGTCCCCTCTCTGATCCATGGATGTGGATTGTGGTGCAGAGTGAAAGTAGCACTCAGACAAAGTTCTCTTGCATTCACATTAGTAGCAGGAGAATGTGATCATGGAAACTGTGCTTTATAATAGCAAGGAAACACCATACTGCATGTTCTATCAGCATGAATTTGGGCTCTCCTGAAGCCTTGGATAAGTGGGTGTGTGCCAATTGGAGTGGGGATTTTTAGTTTTGTACCAGCTTGCTCCATATGTTTTACTGCAAGTTTTAGGAGTATAGGTGTGCTCCAAATACTCAAGCAAGTCTGAGAATCATGACAATGTGCTGCCATGGATGTGGATCAACCCGTTTACATGTAGTCTTTGATTTGGTTGTGCATGTCCTCAACATTTCTTTGGATTTGCACAAGGACCAGACATGACCTTTCTTCTGTAGTAGCATATCAATAAGAATCCAGGAAGCCAGTCTAGCACTTACCAACCCTCCCATGTCGACTGGCCATGAGACCTACTGAACTTTGGTGGATTATTTCTTGTCTGATCTGAAATGTCTTCTGTGTTCAGTGATGTGCGTTGCATTTGGTGTGGAAGCAACAGTCATGGAGATTGAGGATGGGGATGAAATTAGGGTTTTCTGACCTAGGATGCTTGTCTTATTGTCTGCAGGTGGAACCAGTGGCAGATGATAGCTTGATCAGGCGGCAGTATCGGAAGCTTGCTCTGCTACTGCATCCTGATAAGAACAAGTCAGTAGGGGCTGAAGCAGCATTCAAGCTCGTTGGGGAAGCCTTTGGTGTTCTCTCTGATAAGCAAAAGAGAGGAGCCCATGACACACGGTGCGGATTGAAGGTCAGTGCTCCCCAGCAGCAGACTCGTATTCCAGAGCCAAAATCACAGTTCTCAACAAGATATCATCAGCCACCAACTCACCCAAATGCACCCCCGAGTAACCTCACTTTCTGGACTACATGTCCAGTATGCCGCATGCAATACCAATATTTGAGAACTTACTTGAATTTCCAGCTTCTTTGTCAGAAGTGCAACAAGCCTTTTAGGGCCAAGGACATGTATGCACCCCCTCAAAATGGTGCAAATGTCCACACTTGGACACACTCCAGTTATGACTATAGTGGAAAGGGACCAGCAGCCACAGTTCCTCCAGCCCCTTCTTTCTCACAACAAGATTTTTTCTTCCCCACCCATGACAGGGGAAATGGGGTGCCAGTCACTGGGAATAGGTTTGCAGGTGTTGGTGTGGGATCATCATATGGCTATGCACCACCCACAACTGCTGCAGGATTTGCAGCTGGTGGGGTTGGAACAGCTTATAGCAATGTGCCACCCTCGAATGCCACAGGATTTGCTGCCAGTGGAGTAGGATCATCCTATGGCAATGTACCACCCACAAATGCTGCAGGAGTTGCAGCTCATGTTGTTCAGGAGACCTTTCAAAAGGTCAGGAGAGAACGTATGGAGGCCGAGAGAGAAGCAAAGCGAAAGGAGAGGGAAAAAGAGAGGGATCTACGTAGGCAAGAGAAAGAGTTGCTGAAGAAAGCGAAAGAGGAAGCAAGGATAAAGGAGGCCTTAGCCCACTTGTTGGCAAAACGCAAAGATTCAGAAGCCAAACAAAAGGTTACTGAGAAGGTTGTGCCCAAGAAACGCAAGAGAAAGAGATTTGAAGAGGAGGATGATGATGAGGATGATGATGAGGATGAAGATCAAATGTTCCAGCCTGCTACAAGTGGGGCAGATGGACTTGGATTTTCAGCACCAAGGAGGTCAAGGCGAGCGAAACGAAATGTTATGTATATGGTTGATCAGAGTGATGATGACCTGGAGGATTTTCCACCATCTAGGCAGGCTGGCATGCACATGACTGCTGATGGGAAACCAAATGGAGAAGGAAGGGATGGGGTGGGAGACACCAATGGGGAAGGGACACAGAAGGGAAAATTTGGGGTGATTGATGGGGTAGAAGTGCACTCAAACACGGGTGAGAGAATGGACATGGGAGTAAGGGAGATGGATGATAAAGTAGGGACCAGCAGCAGTGCAGATATGGACGAATCACAGGAGAGAAGGCGCTTGGCAGAGGATTATAGAAGGGCATTGCAGGCTAAGCTCAAACAAACAAGAATTGCAAAGGAGATGTCTGCCAAATATGCAGGCCAAGGAGGAAATGATCTGGTGAAGGAGACATTAGTGAAGGTTGCAGGAGATGTCAAAGGGTTGGACACTGGGAAGGAGGCACAGGCATCTCTGCCAAAAGCTGTCACAAAAGCCAAGACAGTTAAGCTTGAGGTGAATGTGCCTGCATCTCGTACGGATGATCTAAGTATTTCACCTGGGAGGCTCAGTAAGGATCATCTACCTCAAGTCGTTGTGCCCGATTCAGATTTCCATGACTTTGATGCTGGGCGCACAGAAACTGACATACAGGCAGGCTACTTTTGGGCTATTTATGATGATCAAGATGGGATGCCTCGATTTTACTGTCGGATAAATAAAGTACAGCTGAATCCTTTCAAAGTCAGCTGCACATGGCTTGAGTCTTTGAGTCGCCCAAAACGTGGTACAACATGGCTAGACTTCTCAAAGCTGTCCCCAGCTGCAGGTGATTTCAAGACAGCTGGAGCTGTAGATTTTGACCAAATCAATGTTTTCTCACATTTGATGCCAGTTGAAAAGGGTGCATCAAAGAATCAGTTTAAAGTATATCCAAAAACTGGTGAGGTGTGGGCGGTGTACAGGAATTGCAACAAGGACATGCCAATCTTAAAGTCGAAAGCACGAGATAAGCTGCATTATGAGATGGTGGAAATTGAAACCAACTTTTCTGTGATGACTGGTGGGGTAGGCATTGTGTCACTGATAAAACTAGATAATTTCAAGAGCCTTTGGAGGCCAGTTGGACCTGTGACTCAGGTACAAGATCTTTGGAGGTTTTCACATAGAGTACCCACATTCCGAGTGAAAGGGGGTGAACATCCGGGGGTACCTGAGGATTGTTGGGAGTTGGACCCTGCATCTAGCGTGCTGAGTTGATTCTAGGGTTGGCTCATCTGCTTATTGCAGTGAACAAACAGAAGGCCCACTGCAAGACAGATATCTGCAACTAAGGTTGCACAACATGCCATGTTTCTGCTTTGCGATTTTTGCTTGACTTGTCAAGTCACAGGTGCTGCTTTTGGCTGAATGCCAGCGAATGTAAAATCAAGGATGTCACTGGTGACCCTTTGTAGAACAAGTCAGAAGTCAGCTCCCCAGTTGGAACATTTTAGGAGCCAAAGGTAGGGTGTGAAGACTAACAGCAGCCATAAAGACATTACACTGGGCTGGTGACGCTCCACCCAAAATCGATTGCTTGGAAATTCCCATATGATTCTGACCTAGAGGCTGAGACATTAGTGTGGCCTTATTGTCCTCTATTTTGTCCAATGATTTCTTGTGGAAGGTGGTTGTATTGAAGTGGTGAGGAGGAGCAGAAAGGTCCATATCTTGAATGTTGTTGGATCATAGAAGCTGGTGCCAATGAGAGCTCTTGGAATCTTGCAATGTAAGGTGGCTACTGCACTGGCATTCTTTCTTCTGTGCCTGTTTATCTGTTTTGTGGTGAGTTTTTTTTGAGTCACACACTTCACAGGTCACTTCAGCAAGGCATGTGATGCTTTTGCAACACCCAATTCTTTGTAGATATCACCAGGCAGCCCTGAGTTCACAAGACAGAAATGCAAATATCTGTCATACTGGACACTTGACTTTGAGACACAAGTATTCAGAAGTAATGTGTTTTTGGTATGCATCCTATGCAGCATGTTGAGTCAGTAATGGCATGCCATTTCTGCAGGAGTTTTGCATCTCTGTATGGAGATTGTGAATAAAAACACTTGTTTCTGGGATCTTTGTAGATTATGAGATGCTGATCTAAAGAGTATCTTGATTCTGGGCCAGACTAACTTGATGTGTAAATATGAAAAGCAGTTAACGGTTTCGTGAAACCAGTGGCTTCTTGGACTTGAATTGTCCATATGTCCTCAACTCAGTACCATTCAAGTAGGTGTGATGAGAATGTCTTTGTTCCAATTTGGTCTACTCATGAAGTTCTGTGGGCTTGGGTCTTTGAGATCTTAACTCCACTTGTGTAATGATTTGCAGGCAACAGGATTGTACTTGACATAGGACTACTTCAGTGACAGAATCTGATGTCATGTGTTCTTTTTGAACACTGAATGTGCAGCTAGTTCAGTGTTCTGGTGGGTTGGACTTGATTTTGACTGTCATACTTCTTCTGGCATAACAATGGTCTCTGCCATTCTCTTTGGCATAGAGAGACCATCCTCTTTGGCATAACCACATGGTTACCTCCGTATACAGAGGAGGGTTCTACAAACCAGATTCTGTCACTCAAGTAGTCCTATGTCCTGGGTATGTTTTGTTGATGTGACATTATTGGTTTCAAGAAGGTTAGGCATCTATTTTTTAAGAGACAATGCATCCTTCCACATTGGTTTTGTAGGTTTGTTTCGCACATTTTGTTTCTCATCCTTTATTTTGTTTTTTTCTCCTTCTCCCCTTGTTTCATCAGAGCTGTTTCCTTTTGCCCTATTCTTTACTTTCCCTCCCCCTAACTATCAATTCTGTCTTCTACCTTTTATGCTCTTTCTCCAGCTCCTCCACACTTATTTTGTGTTGTGATTTCTCACACTGGCATTCATGGTTTCTTTGTTTTTGTACTTGTGTCACTTTTGTTCTCTTTTTCAATTTCCTTCTTCATGCATCTCTCCCAACTTTGATCACACGTTGTTCGGCTTGCTCTTTCACACCTCACTTCCCACCTCATATTTCCTCATAAGGATGTAGTTGATAAAGGATGCAGTTGATGCAAGTCATGTTCTCTCACTCCCCTTGTTCGCAACTTGTGTTCTCTCACTCCCCTTGTCCTGTTTGTTCCTAACTCAAATACAACTGGTCAAGCTAACATTTTAAATTTTATTTTCCTTTTGTGTGTAGGCACGCCCAATTTCCTTTGCAACTCTCCTCCACTTTATCGTCACACTCCTACAATTTGGTAGTTAGGGAAGCTCCCACACCCACATTCTTCTTTGCAGTCATACAACATTAACCTTGGACATGTTCCTCACCCTTGCATTTGATCAAGCTCAAATAATTATTTACCTCACATATTGGCACTTGACTTGCACCTCAAACTCCTACATCTCACAAAAAACACACAAAGAATCCTAAACTAAACATAAATGAAGGAAAAAAAACAACACACAATGAAAAAAGCTCACAAAAAACCATAGAAAGAACAAGCAAAAAAATTGCAAGAAACAAAAAATGAAATAAAAATGCAATGAAAGTGCAAGTGCTAATTTTTCAACTTCCATGCCCACATTTGTACAAGGGTTTCTTTTTCCAATTTTATTATGTAGAGACACTGGTGATCATCCCCAAGAGGAAATAGCCAATTTTGGCTATAGGTTAGAAAGGAGAGTATACAATTTAAAAATCCTCTTATATTTTGGCAACTTGATGGGAACCAATGATTTTTTTTTCCCCAATTTTTTTGATGTTGCATCATTGAGTAACATCCCAAGAGCAATGTCATAAATTGCATCTAACATTGAAATTATGCATGAAGAGCAAATGGAAGCAAAAGTAGCTCAAAACTTGCTCCATATTCTATTTTGGGATTAAAAAAAAGTCAGATGAACAAAACATCGCAAAACAAAAACATATGTGGAAATTTTTTTTTTTGTTGATTATCAATAATCATTTTTTTCAACTTTTTTACCACTAATGCAAATTTGTCGCCAAGGCATTTGTTGTTATGAAAGTTATTAGAGGTATTGTTGATGTGCATAGTATTCATGAGGTGTATCATGATTCGTTCAACACCAACATGGAGGGGCTCAAACTTGTGAGGGCCTCCAACAACACAAGGGTGAAAAAGGGATTTGTCATGTGTACAACCTAGAGCATGGCATTAGTAGTAAGAAGAAGCATGTGGCAAATGAGCATGGACTTGATTTGGCACCATACAAAGCTAACAAGATAGGTGCAAAGAGGTATGGGGATTCTTGGAAGAAGGCCAAAAAACCAAACACAATACCTCCATTACCATTATTTTTCATTTCTTACAAACCCACCATAAAATTTCCCTAAACCAACAAAGATTCTAGGAAGATCTTGTTTTGAGGTAACAAAAGGCTACATGCCCTCAAGTCCATTATAGAAAACCTTTTACTATGACATTTGATGATGCATTGTGATTGTAAGTGTCTTTTCATTGGAGAAGCAACTCATGAATGAGCATTTACCATCAATGTTCATGAATAGTATGAAAATATATGTATTGCTAGCTATAGCAAAGTGTGAACAATCATAATCTCATAATGTTTTTGCTACACTTTTGATTGTTGTACATGGTTAGTAAATATTTTTTATTCACACTATCTTTACTATACCCAATTAGTATGCATTTGAGATTTACCTTTACCCAAGGAGGCCAATTGTTTTGAAGCAAGTAAAAAAAGGCATATATAAGTTATTACATAGCATATATGCATTTCAATATTTTGCAATGTATGGGCCATCATTTATGTGGTTATGATGGATTTGTTCACATTATGATGACTAACTATGGAATATATATTTGCTTTTGACACCTTTTTTTGGGGGGTTCATTACACTAATTATCTTGAACAAGATTCTCACTGTAAACTCTTTTAGATTCAATCATTATTTGCTGCTAATAAGAATGCTCTAAATGTTTTCTTCAAATTGTTGATTGGTTTTTTGAAATGGTTTTTGATAGAATACTCCAAACTTGACATGCTCATGTTCATAATGCAAATCGCATGGCTAATTGTATGCCTGCACTTGGCAACATGCCATACTTTTGTAAGTATTTTGATTTACCCTACATATATACATACCTTCACAATAAGTATAAGATAAAAGGATGAAATATGTACACTAATAAGTACCTTTACACTGTTTGGGATTATATGAAGCACATATACATTTACCTGGCTAAGATGTTTTTTGGCATATTATAATTACGCTTAGAACATAACACATCCACCCATACCCATCATGTGGAGCTCTATTTGTGTCTACCACATCAAAAAATATGTGCAAATTCCCCCACACATTGAACAATGCAAAGTGAGGATTAATTAAAAGTCACACTACATGGACCAATCATTTTGTGACTCACCAATTAAAATCAATTACATTTTTTCACCAACTCGTTTGGAAAGCACTCTAATCCCATGCATATTTATAAAGTCCAATTTTTTTTTCATACCATTCAAAGCCTGTATTTCATCTAAATTATAGTTTAGACAAGCACTATATTGCTACTACAAGCATTGTATTGATTCAGGTTTTTCTTTAATGAATTTTGTGAGGTAGGTGGTCTGGCAATCATCCACAAGAGGACTTAGCCAAATTTGGCTATAGGTGGTCTGGCAATCATCCACAAGAGGATTTAGCCAAATTTGGCTACGGGTCAAAGGAAAGTAGAAAAAATTAGGAATCCTGGTATATTTTGGCAACATGCTGGAACCTATTGCCTGAATCTGACAATTTCAGATTTTTTATTTGATTTTATTTTTCCCTTGAAATATGGCAAATGTGGGCCAGTTTTTCCACCCAAAAACAAAATCCTTTGTTGAATTTGGCTTTTGTTTTGGTCACCAAGTGACAAAAAAATTGCTGCTACCAAGTGGAGCTCTGCTCTGCTCTGCTCTGCTCTGCTCTTTCTCATCTTATATATGGAGATTGATATACCCACCCAACACAGGTGACTTCATAATCTCATCAGATAGCAGTTGCAACAAACCCAGGAAAGGGGGAGCAGTTATGTTAGTTAGGCCTTTTTTAACAATATGCTCTTCTCTCACTGTCTCTAGATCTTTTTCCAATGAGAGAGTCACATTTTGGTTTTGTGGGAAGGAGTTTTTTGTGGAGTTTTGTTGAGGGATGAGGGTGTAGAATTTTTTGATTGCAGGAATGGCAGCTTTGATTAAGCAACTGCAGAGTAAAGTGGTGGTGGCCACAGAGGCAGTGGCAAAACATGGGAGGGAGTACAACAAGCAGCTTCTGGAGAAGAACAAGCGCTACATAGTAGAGGAGCCAACAGTGGAGAAGTGTCAGGAACTTTCCAAGTAGTTGTTTTACACTAGACTGGCCAGTTTACCTGGGAGGTACAGAGGCTTATGGCAGGAATGTGATTATGTCAAGGCAAAGATTGCACACCGTAATGATTTGAGACTGGAAGAAATTGGAGTCACCTTGCTCTTCTTGGGGGAATGCTATGCCTGGTTTTGTGTTGGTGAGATTGTGGGTCGAGGTGGAACAATCACTGGCTACAGACTCTAGATTTTACGTGGCCATTCTCTCTTTCTCTCATCTGAATATGAGCTTCTTGGAGCCAAAATGAAACTGTATACCTTACTAGGGACATAGTCTTTATTGGATCAAGTCAATCATCCATAATCTGAAATCAAACATCAGGGACACTATTAGATCCTGAAACATATATGCCTCTATCCTCAGAATATCACTTGTGCATTTGTATGTTGTTTTTTCTTACGAGCTTCAGTGATTCGGCAAGATCCACCTGGATTTTTAGTTCTAAGATGACATTGCAATTTTCTGTAGAAGCAAAACCCAGAGAGGTTTGAAAGTCCTTAGGGTTGGCAACTTGAGCTGTTGTCTTTCACTCAGAGAGAAATACCATTGTCTTTTTGTTTTTACTGTTCATCACAATTAACCACATGGTTAGAGGCAAAAAGGATCATAATTTCATCATGAACCGCCACATGGAAGGGTCTATCGCAGCTCACACCATCCAATAGGTACATGCCAAACCCATGAACAAGAAGAAGCCAAGATGTTGAGTTTTCAATAAGTTCTTTAGAGAAGAAAAGGGGAGGAAGATCAGATACTGAATTATGTTCTAGTGATATTGATGAAAACCTGCAAAGCTTTCATGCCAATTCTCTTTGTGGCTAAAGTACTAGGTAGCTAAAATATGATCACACTCCCGGGTTTCCATCAGGAGTATTTTGCTTAAGAATTGTGTTCTTCACAGTCTGGGAAATGAAAGAATGAGTCAGTAATCCACATATCCATGGCACTGCCACTCGAATGCCACTAACTGTGACATGAAGGCTATGTGAGGACCATTGCAAGTGCATCGAAAAGGTTGCATATTGCAGTGTTTGATTCTCATGCAGTAATGTGGATATGCATCCCTCAAGTTCAGCATTCTGTTGCTCAAGCTCCTTAGACTGGACCTCCAAGTCACTCAGAGAGAAGCCTTCTTATGCAATATGTACAGCATCCTCATTGTATTCCAACATATATGGTGATGTACTAAGCATGACCATAACCTGTTGTTTGACCACCCAGATCTCAGTATATATCAATAGCCAAGATGGAGAAACGTAGGTAAGTTTGGACCTCTTTAAAATGCTTGTGTTCTTTGTACAAAGAGGCTCCACCTCGTTTTCTTGAACATGGTCCAGCATTCCCCTTTTCATGGCTGTGGGATGACCCATGAACTCCTCATGATCCCAAACCTTTCTGCTGACATTTCTCCGACCCTCCTGACATCTGAGTCACTCTCAGTCCCTGCAATCACAAACTGGTTTTTCACATTTTTAGCTCCAATGACAATTGATACATACTAGAACATGAAGCCAACAACCCACTGGCTATTGGATAGCCACATCAACCCAAAGGATGGAAAAGCTGGAGGCTTCCAAGTCCTTTGAAGCATGAGTGGTTGGCAATTCTCTGTCTGCCTTCTAAAAGGAGGCAATGACCCTTACAGTGAAGAGGGTTGTGGGCAGACATGAGTCATTCTTCTTCTTCTTCTTCTTCTTCTTGCCTTAGGAACCCATTTGGAGTACGCCTGACAAAATCCAAGAACTATGCAACAGCATCATCATCCACGGGCAAGAAGATTACCATCTTTTTTCAGTTTCTAAGAAGAAATAGGGGCCTTCGACACAGATTTGGATTTCTCACAGCTGGTAAGGTAGCCTGTTGCTTGGAGTCTTTTAGATAGATGCAGTACCAGATTCTGATCATCTAAATTTGATCGAGTGGACCAACATAGATGATGCTCATTGCAGGAGGCAGCAGTGTTTAAGCCAATGCTCTCAACAAGATGAAGGAATTGTGACATCAATGATTTGAATCATTTGGACAGAATTCATGATGCAAGACGAGGATGGAAGAATTATATTGTCTTCATGTGCAGTAGAGTATTGTCTGAATCCCTTCAAGATGGAGTCTTATGAAAAGCAGATTTTTCAGCCCTTCCTTCCTTTACCAGGTTTCTCTACCCTGAATGCCAAAGTGGCATTTGGTGCAACAGAAAATTTTAGATCAACTCTCGTGAAATGTAGCATTTTCCAAATCCCCATCAAGAGAAGCAGCTTGCAAGTTCCTCCCAAATCAGATCTGTCAGCACTGAATTGCCAAGCATGGTGAGGACAGACACATTTTAAGTTACCTTGTGTGTGGTACTACAACATACTCCAATCCCATCAAGACTTCACACTATGAGAAGTAGCTTCCTCCTTTACCAGGTTTGTGAGCACTGGGTACTGAAGCATTTGAAAGCCTGGTCAATGTGGGATTGAGTGGGCGAGGACAAAGCTGAGCTCAGACTAAAACTGGTGATGAAGGAGCAGAGAACCAGCTTTGACCCTGCCATTCCTTGGTGCCCAGGACATCCAGAGACATTCTTGTTGAAGAGGAAGAGCTCCTCTTTCATTCTGGAAAAATGACAAGAGAAATCTGCAGATGGATTATGGGAATGACTTTTGTTTACTTTCATTTGGGGTCCCACCCTTTCTACCATCCTGAAGCTTTTCTGTTTTATCTTTTTCCAAAGATACAAGAAATGCAAAGACAGAAGAGTGCTCTGTATTTCCATGTCCCATTTTTCTCTAAGCAATCAGGAGGACACCATTCACTGCTTGGCAAAGTTCCTTCTGTGTGTTTCTTGGCTCTGGCCATAGGGAAGAGATTTCGCATTGGTTTAGGATTTGGGCATAAAATTTTGGCTCAAACTTGACCCAAAGTGTGAGTGACATGTGGAGTACTATGTGTGCATATGATGGATAGGCATGGACTAGGTCATTGGCAAGAGAGCAGATGGTTACTGTGAATAACTTTGAGGTGTGTAAGTGCTAAGACTAATTGTTGTACCTAGAACACTCAAGCTGGGTACTAGTCATAACTGATTGTATAGGAGTGCTGAGATTGTGGGTTACAGGACAAAAAAAGAGCTTGAGTTATGAGGTTCAGCCAACCAGCAACCAAGAACATGCAAAAAGGAATTAAGGAGGAATTAAGATGTCAAAAGGCGGCAGGATATGTGATATAACTGGTGAGCTCTTGTCCAATCTGCCACATTAGTGAGACATTCCCTACAATCAGTCATGTTCCATAGAAGTGCATGCATCTAAGTGAGAAGTTCTACATCCAGTAAGGGAAGATTTGAATTTGAAGTTTGAACCTGTAATGAAGGGCAGAATCATTACACCATGAATTGTGAGTTTTCTTTGATGTGTTTGGTTAGTTGGATGATTTTTCTTAATTGTTCATCAATTTGAATTAGTTTTTTCATGCTTTGATCTGCCCTATTTTTCACTCTGCATAGAAATATACTCCTATCTGACGTTCATTTTTGCTTACTTTCAGTAAAGATGATTTGTTGTCTTCATTTTGTTGTTGAGCATTAATCTTGTTGCCACTGCATGTTTTACAATAGGGTATGGGGCCACCATGTTGGCAAACAAGATTGATAGATGTTTTTTGATTTTATGATGAGTGTTACAAGCACAAGGTCTCCTAGTTCAACCACTGCATCTGTAGTGGTCCTTGCTTCTTTGAATTTGTTTTTGATTTTATGATGAACACTTCCAGCAAAAGTGTTCATTGAATTGCTGTGCATGCAACAGTTCTTGATGATTGATTGTTGGTGTTCAATTTAGGATAAATGCCTTGAATGCACCTGCTAGTACAATTATTGCACTTGCAGTAGTACCTGAAATTGCTATTGACATGAAAGAAGTATTGACAATTAGGCATTTCAATGGCAAGAAACTTTTCCTCCGCAAATTTCAAATGGAATTCAGTTTTCAAGCTTGTGATCTTTAGACCATTGTAAATGGTGAATTTAAGCATGATGATGCAGATGATAAGCCTACTTGGGATAAAGGAAGACAAACGCACAACAGTAAATATCATCACCGTTGTTGATGAAACACACATGCAGTAAATTGTTAATTGCAACAGTTCAGTCGATATGTGGGCTACACCAATCATGTTTCACAAGCAACGCACTAAGGAAAATGTGACTTATCTTATGAAATAGTTCCACAAGTGCAGCCTAAAGGAAGGAGGTGTCAGCTCTGCTCATCTTACCAGCCTTGGTACTATTTTTTTGTCACCAGAAGGATGATATGGATAAGCAGATCGATGATCTTGATATGATGTCAGAAATTCAAAGTGGCCTTCCTAATAGTTTTGAGTCCTTACTTGCATGGGACAAAGCTTCTAAGTTTGAAAGACGCTTCAAAACTTTCAAGCATGCTTGCTCAAGTGAGAGCAACTGCACTTCAGGAGAAAGTAATTTCTTTTGATGAAGCTACCACCACAACATATTACACCAAGCCTCATGTGGAGCTTACTCCAGAACAATGCAAAGAATGTCAGGATCGGATCGTTGAGCTTAAGAAGAGGACAACATGTCACAATTGTGGAAAGAAAGGCCATTGGTTTGGTGAATGTCTAATTTGCCTATGTTGTAACCAACATTTCTTCTTGCACTCTACTCAACACTGCTTTTGCAATTACATCCAGTATTTCTTCTGCTTCTTTCAACAGTATCTATGCTGATGTTGTTCCCGGGCACTTCTCTTTTGCTATTGTAACTAGCATCTCTTTTGCATATGTTGGCAATGTTTGAGCAAATATTGTTATACCCATCACTTCTTCTACTGTTGCAACTAACATTTCTTTTCTACCTATTGGCAATATTTGTGTTAATGCTATTATTTCAAGCACTTCTTTCGTTGATACACCATACAACCTTGAACTTAAGCATAATTGACTTGCCCATATAAGTTATGCCATGATTGCAAATATAGCTAAAGGTGCCTTCACATTTAGTATTAGGATCTCTAGTGGTAGGACACGTAACACTTAATGAGTCGTTAGAAAAATGTCATATGCCATCTATACATATATAGTTACCACCCTAGATTAGAGCTAGCTAGCACCAAGGGTGCATTCACACAATGCCATAGTGTTAGGGTTTCCTATTTTAAAAAGTTAAAAGTTACCTACCTTTAACAATCGTGATTCACACGTGGAATCCTGTGGTAATCAAAAAATTCTCATACGGTTCAATCAAGCTAGCATGATATTACTCAATCTGACTTGAGTTAAAAAGCAAAGGTTGTTTATTTGGGGTCCATGCTACTTTTGTTGAGAGGTAGAATTGGCACTTTCCATCAATTATGTTTCTTGACCTTTATTTTTAGGCCAGGGGAACAAATCACCCAAAAATAATGTCTTTTGCCTTTGGATCACAAAAGGTCTTGGGTTCAAACCCAATGGTGTGCAAATGAAACTCATGTTGGCTTGTTAGCAATGAGCTTGACTTGGGGGTGCCAATGGCATGTTAAGTCAAGTCTCCTATTGTGTTTCCAAAACACACACACACACACACACACACACACACACATATCAATGTCATTTATTTATCAAATAAGATGCATAAAGACCCTTAGCTTTATTATAATCAACTCATTTAGAGAATTTTTCCCATAAGACATGTATGGGCATCTGATTGGTCTATGGAAGAATCAGTTTTTTAAAAGCTTTTAAAAAAATTTGGAATTGGGCTGCACTCTTTACATCACCCCAGGGACATCCCAACAACCTATATTTCATAGTCTAGGTTCAATCAAGCTTTAAAAAGGTTAGGGTTAAATAATTAAAATTTTTAATTCTGTCCTATTAGGAACATGTAATCAAAAATTTCTCATAGGAAACATTATGGGGAGATGGGGTACCAAATAACAAATAAAGACCCTTTCAAGTGGTGTTATGAATCACTAACTTTTAAATCCAAATCCAAGGATTTTTGAAGATTTGGTGGTAGCCTATCACCAACCTATCATTACCTTTTAACACCAATATAACACCTAACACCACATTAAATGACTTTTAGGTTTTGTTGTATTGATGTGAATTGGTGATCAACCTTGTATTTCTAAACATCAATTTAGTTTTCATTTAACATCAAGTATGATCGGTGTTTAAGTCTAACATTTATCATGGCTTATGCCTTAACAAAAAGTTCTTTGTTCCCTTATTTCTATGAGAGGGTGTGCACATGGGAAAAATCATCAAATACTATTTCCAAATAGTGGTGTTTATGTGGAGCTGTTTCCAAGTTAGGCATATTTCACTAGTTAGATGTATGTGGTCCAATGATTATATTTTCAATTTGAGGCAATCGTTTTTATGTTATTTTAAAGATGATTTTAACATTTATCACATTGTGTTTCTTATTGCACACGTCACAAGTATTTAATTGTTTTTAGCCTTTTTTTAAAAAAAATTCAATCATGAAACTTGTAACCAAATCACTAAGTTGCCTTTTGCCAAAATAGGTGAATATCTTAACAATAAAATTGCACAATTTTTGCAAGACAATGGAATTTGGCGTGACATTATTGCTCCATACATGCCCTAGCATAAGGGATTTGTTAAACTTGATAATCAGACCATTGTGGAGATTGTTCATTCTATGCTTTAATTACACTTAAAGTATTCAACTCAAATTTTGGGTTGATGTTGTTAAGCTTTTTATTTTTGTTATAAATGAAATCACAACATGCACACTCAATGGAACTACTATTATTCAAGCTTGGAATTGAGAAAAACTAAATTTTAATTCTTTGTTTGTTTTTTTGTGTGATGTTAATGTTTTTATTCTTAGAAAATTGCATTTTAATTTTGAATCCAAAAATCAAAAAGTGCATGTATTCATTAGTTATAGTAAACAATCAAAAGCATAGTGATTATGGATCCTATTAAATAATCAATCATTATTAGTTATGTTCAACAAGCATTTACATCTTTCATTTCAAATTGATTATACTACACCTCAAGTTTTAGCCAATGCCACCACCTATTACAACACTAGTTCTTTTAGATGATGTTACACCTTATATTGGTTTACAAGTTCTTTTACAAAAATTGATGAGGATGCAAGTCCTATTGTTGATCTTGAAGAGAATTTACCTATTGTATCATTTATTGATGCATTAATCATTCTTGCATGTGCATGTTGCATTTTTCAACCTCTTCAAAGGTACGAAGATTGAGCTTTCTAATTAGGTACATCATTTGTTCATTTGGTTGCATTTGAATCGATTCTAGTTGAACCCTCCAACTACAATATTTTTGCACTCTCATCACCAAACATAGCAAAGTGTGAGCAAACCATGTAGTCAAAGTAAGATTCCTTAATTAAGAATTACATTTGTACACATATTTCGCCATCATTTGCAAAACTATGAAATGTAAACATGGGTATATCATGTTAAAACAAAAGTTGATGGTACCTAGTGTTAACAAATTTAAGGCCCACCTAATAGCAAAAGGCTACTTTCAAAATCATGGAATTGATTTTCACAAAACTTTTTTCTATTGGTGAAATTCAAACCAATTCACACATTTATATATGTTATTGTTGAAGATTATGAGATGACTCAATTTGATGTCACCACTACATTTTTGCATGGTGACCTTGATGAAGAAATCTACATGGATCAACCAGAGGGTTTCATGTCCGAAGGTGTCAAACCAAAAATGATTGACTTCAAAAAAACCTTTATGGTTTGCACCCAACATATTGGAAATGGAATGAAGAATTTGATAAGATGTTTCTTACCATTGACCTATGCCAAAGTAGTGTAAACCTTTTCATTCACTTCACCAAATCTCCACAAAAAAATTATTGTAGCAATCTTCAAGCATGATGGTCTTACTATCAATTACAATGGCAAGAGACTCAAATTTATGTTTCATGTTACTCAAGGTTCATCATATTATTCTATTGGATAATATTATGCACAATTGGGAGTTTTGCATCATTTGTGCTAAACAAACCAAATATATATTCTAAAAATTCTCAAAGAATATGGTTTTTAAAATGTTCTTCCTACACTAGCTCGTCTTGATTCAAATATTGTTTTTCAAATGGCCCACAAACATGATGATTGCAAACCACAATTTTCATATTAATAATTTGTTGGTAGCATTATGTTTCGCACGTTGAGTTCCATACCCAACATTTTTCAAGTTGTAAGCACAATTGTGAAATTTGCAAGTACACCCAATGATGTTCATTACAATATTATCCATTGTCTAACACAACATCTAGAAGCCATAACTAATTATATCCAAGGTTCTAAACCCACTCCTTTGTATTGCAACAATCAAAGTGCCATTTGATTAGTATCCAGTCTTCAATAAAATCATCATACAAAGCATATCACATATGTTAACACATCATTCATGACTTTCATATTTAGAAAGAAATCAACATGTGTTTTATTACATCTACCAAATAGATTGCAAACCTTCTAATAAAAACTCTCATGCCTTGGAAAAAGTTTCAACATTTCCATTCTTTTTTTCATTGTACTCCTTGAATATCCAATGAATGGAGCTTGATTTTTCATTATTTGGTTAGTTGCATTGAATTTTTCTTAGTTGATAAACAATTTGAATCATTTTCTTTTTGCTTTGATCTACCTTGTTTTTCACTATGCCTTAACATTTGATCCTTATTGTGACATTTGTTTTTGCTTACTTTCAATAAAAATGATTTATTGTTTTCATTATGCTATTGAACATTCATCTTGTTACCACTAAATGCTTTACAATATAAACTACTTGTTCTCCAAATGGAATGATGATAATTTCTCTTCGTTTTAGTTCTTTCATCTCTTTCCTCAACTTGCCATTAATTACTAAGAAAAAGGAATTTCAACTTGGTACTTTTACAATTTGTCGCCACTACTACCATAAATAGTTTATTTTAAATGACAAGTTATTATAAGTACCCATATATGATCAAGTTAGTTTTTAGTTTTCCAATGTTCAATAATTATGGTCATCCATAACATGATGAAACCACTAAATTTACATGTGAAAGTAAAACATTTTAGGCATCTTTCTATATTTTTTACTGCCTTGTCAAAATATGACAATAGGTTTTTAAAAAATTCAGAATTTTCTTGAAAAATGGTGAAAATAACCACAAAAATGTTGAATTTTCACATTTTTCATTATTTGTGAAAAAATTCATTATGGTGCAAAAATTCACCACAAAATTAGGCCTTTCATAGTTTGTTTGCACAAATATAGTAGCATCAAAATATAGGTTTGTATTTTTTTTTTGTTATGAATAAAAATTGTTAGGTGCTTCTTATTAACATAATAGATTTTCAGGTTTGGTGGTAATTATATTATTTTTTAAAGTGCCAATTCTCTTAAAAATTACTTGCCCATAATGTTGAAAGCCAAGGAAATTAGTTGTTGTCAATGTTGAAAATTTAAAACTTGAAACAACTATGTAAGTTGCATTTAGGGTCCATTGTTTTCTTTGTTTCCAATACTCAATATTTAATAAGTAAATGTCTTATTATGCTTGGTAATAGCTCTGATGTGTACCATGAGTTGGATTATTGTGTTAGATAAAGTGGAGTCCATATTGCTTAAAAAATTGTGATGAGGAGAGGAAATCATACAATTTATTTTTTTAATGAGCTCTTTCAATGGACATTTGAGTGCAATGATCAATCACCATTGATAATATTTTGATTTTGGCATTATATTATCAAACCAAAACTTCCATAAATGATCATTTTGATTGTCAAACCCAATTTGTAAAAAAATGTTAAAATCAACACTTTAATGCTAAACTAATAAGGTAATATGGGAGTATTTTTACATGAAAATTTTAAGCTCTTGTAGAGCCTAGTAGGGGGGGACCAAGTTCCATCATATGGCAATGGTTGGGACACATTCCATCAAGTGGTAATGGGCAAGATATTTTTTGATCATGTAATAATAATAAAATACCAATCTATTAAATGGTAATGGGTGCTACCAAGGCTTATGTAGAATGCAAATGTTTTTTTCGCATTATTTGTTCACATAACTAAAATATTCCCAACAATTAATTCATGTCACATTGAAACTAGAAAGATCAAAAGAAGAATGATAGATGATAACCACCTATCTCACAGGATTTTTAAAAATAATAATATACCTAAATTAGACACCAAACTAGTTGTTGTGTGCATTATGAGTCACTTGAACAATTATGCCACCAAATTTTACTGGCTTTTATTTGCTAAAATTTTCAAGGAATCTACTTTGGACGATTTTTAGACTACAATTATGGAGGCATGGAGAAGTATGAAGAAAGGTTTAACAAGGAACAACCTACAAATTTGGAAAAGGTTATGAAGTAGTTGACATTTGGGAACCCTATAATCATAGATGCCAAACCTATGTACCTTTTAGACTTGGTGACATTGAGGGAATCAAACCATTAGCTAAATATGGCTACTCAAAACTTTGAAAACTTGCTAACACAATTTGAGAATAAGTAAAAAGCTCTTGAGGGAAGCAAGAATAAAAGTGAAAAGTATAAGCATTCAACAAGCCCAAGACTTCATGTTTTGAAACTCAATTCCATGGGACCCAAGAAGCATGGTAATGAAGATCATTTACATGTTTAGATGTACAAGTTACTAAAGTACACAACCGTTCAATTGATGCCCCTAAATTCAAAAACATCCACACTTTAGATCAAGTAATTCCTATTTATAAAATTTAGATGAAACTTTTGCATTTGGATTTAGAGAAGTCAAAGTCTATTTCAACCCATAACTTCCAATTTTTTGACTTGTATGAGGATGATGTTTAACAAGTGAAAAATCTACATGGTTTTTAAAAGAGGTATCCCTCTCATGGCATGAGAAGAAATCTTGTCTTTTTCCACTATCTAAATTCACTAATATGCGACTTGTATGGTTTTGGCCAAAAAAGACTAGTTGATTATGACATTTTTAGTGAAATGTTTTTAGGCATTTTGGATAATCATATGTTGCACTAGATAAATTTTAATTAAAAAATTATGGCATGGATATATGAGGTCCAAAATTAATATGACGTGGCATAACGTGCCACATCATCATATAATTTTTTCGTTTTTATTTTTGGGATCGTGGAATCATAGATTACAAATTTGTCATGGCATGCCATGACAAATTTACATGCCATGAAAAAAATTTAAGTTACTTTTTGTTTTTTCCCCCAATTTTGTCAACAAAAATGTTTTGACACCATTTAAGCATGTCATTTAAGGTCTTGACCACCAAACCACTTCAAGACTTTATTAATAATGATGAAAAAGTTTAACTTTATCATGTTTGGCATGAAATTGTGTAGGAAATTTTATTTTTAACATATATTTTCTTTGCAAAATTTATTCAAATACTATAAATGAAAAGATGATCTTGAAGCTTATTCAATAATGTCTTCAAAAAAATTATTATAATTTATAAAAAATAAATTTACAATGTTAAAAAAAAGTTAAAATAAGATTTCATGAATAAATCAACAACTTTTTTTGTTTAAATTAACTTAAAATCTTTGTAGATTTAATGTGAATTCAAAAGTGCATTTATTAAGTCTTTTATAAAATTAAAAAATTACATAAAATATGTCCATTTTGTGAAGAATTGCAAGTTCTTATTTTCCTTAATATGATCAAGTATAAATTTATTTATTTATTTTTATGATGTTGTTCAAATGGTAATCATCCATAAGAAAATTGCTAGGTTTGGTTATAGACAAGTTATGTGCTTGGAAACTTATTTAGAATTTTCAATTTATTATAGTTATTTATACTATTTTATTGTAAAAATTTAACAATATATATTTCTAATTTGGCCCCAAAAACTTTTCTTTCAAAAAAATCATTTTTAATGTTGTTACCCCCTTAAATTGAGAAAATTTGGTCATAAGAAAAAACATTAATTAAGTTTAAAATATAGCCATTTAATTATCAAGACCATTTCTTTAATAAGATTAATTATACATTAACACCATTGATTAATTACACAACTTTGAAAAAACATCACAACACATATATAAATATAATGATGTAGGAATATATATTACATTTTTTTCCTTTGTAAAAGGAAACACAATTTAATTTGGTGAAATTTTGGGTTTAAATAGTTGAATTATCCCCCCCCCCCTCCCCCCAACCAACATGTTTTTTTGGTTTCAAATTTTCTTAACTTGATGATACTTGTTGGGAAGAAAATGGAAAATATAGTGCAAATTCAAGAAAAAATGTAAACAACAAAAAAATTGCCAAAACATTGGGATTAAAAATTTGAAAAAAAATGTCATTCCTAATGAATAAATTTTTAAAAATAATTCTAATAAATCCAACCTTAAACACATATAAAATTTCAACATCAAATTTATTTGAAAATATTTAAGCTCAATCTTTGAGATCAACATAAACCTATTCAAATTTTTTTTGAAAATTTAAAATACATATTAATGATGTAACCATTTTTTTTTGGTGGCAAATTTCCAACATTTTTGCAAACATAAAAAGGGCCATCACCACTAACAAAATATTTTTATTTTCAAATATATATATACATATATAATTTAAAATTATATATATATTTAAACAATATAATTTTACAATGGGTTTTAGGACTTGTAATATTTTAATCAATAATGTATTCAAAAAGTAATTAAAATTTACAAAACATAAATTTAAAATGTTTAAAAAAACTTGAAATTGCATGTCATGAATAAATTTACAATTTTGTTTTTGGTTTAAATTGACCTAAAATCTTTGTAAATTCAATATCAATTCAAAAATGCATTCATTAAGTCTTTTACAATTTTATTTTCAATACATAAAATATGTATAATGTTTTTAGAATTGCAAGTTTCTATCTTCCCTGGTATGATTATTTATTATTTATTTTTATGATGTTGCTAAAAGGGTAATCATCTATAAAAAAATTACCACATTTGATTATAGACAAGTTGTGTAGTTGAAACTTGTTTAAACCTTTCAATATTTGGTTACTTACTATATTTTGTTGTAAAATATTGACAATATATATTTTAAATTTAACATAAATAATTTTTAAAAAATGTTGTTGGACCCTTAAATTGGTAAAAATTGGTCAAAAGAAAAAAACATTAATTAAGTAGTCAATATAACCATTTAATTATCAAGACCATATGTTTTTAGCAATATGAATCATACACTAATACAAATAATTAATTATTTAATTTTGAAAAAAAAATTACAAAACACACACACACACACACACACATACAAATGATATAATTCTACAATGGATTATAAGACTTGTAACCAAAACATGGTTAAATTTTCTTATGGATGATTTTGAAAAAGAATACAAATTTGAAAAAATGAAAAGATTAAAAAAATCATTGATGTCATTATTATTATCAGCATTTAAAATTTATTCATTTTTTAAAATGAAAATTTTTAATTCGTCTTTAAATATTTAAACATAAACCTATAACAAAACAAGTAATTTTTTTTGATAAATCATGTTTAAAATAAAAATAATTAAATATTGATAATAATAATAATAATAATACTTTAATTTTTAATCCATTGATTTTAACGTGGAGTTTTTTTTTCATACAACAAGAAAAAAAATAGAAAAAAATTAGGGATTATTTTTGGGGATTTTCTAGTGTGGCATCATGAACATTCATAATAATAAACTTGTCTATAATGTTTAAAACAAACTAAGGGAAAAACATACATTTTAATTTACATAAATGTACAAGAATTTAATATATGAAAAAATTGTAATTTAAAGGTTTACATGCATGAACATTTTGACCTAATCACTAACCCGTTCAAATATAAATGTGAAACTTTCCAAATTTTTATACATTCATTTAAAAACATTGTAGTGAGTGTAGAATGCCACTCATGAATAATGGATTTAACAACATTCAAAGTGAATGGTTCAATTCATATGCAAATGTTGATAATTCAAAAGATGTGAAAAAATTCACTAACCCATTCAAATATAAATGTGAAACATTAAATTGTTATGTGTGTTTTAATATATTTAGTAAGTGCAATATGCAACATTCAAATAATGTTTTCAATAAGCTCAAAGTGGATGATTTAACTCATGTAAAAATTTGACAATTAAAAAATGTAAAAAAAATAAAATTCATTAAACCATTCAAACATAAATGCAAAATATTGAGTTGCATGTGTTTTAGTATATTATAATAAGTGCAAAATAAAATTTGTGAATAATGGTTTTAATATATTAAAAATGAATCATTCAACTATGATAATTGAAGAGATGTGAAAAAAATCACTAATTCAATCTATTATAAATGTGGGGTTTTTAATTGTTAGATGTGTTTTAATAAATTATGGTAAGTGTAAAATGCAACTCATAGGTAATGGTTTCAACATGTTAAAAGCTGATAGTTCAACTCATGTACCATGTTGATAGTTGAAAAAATGTCAAAAAAATCACTAATTCGTTATAATGCATTGTGTAAATAAAGTTAAAGGTTATCTCGCCCTAATTTAAAACTATTAAATACTTAAATAAGGTCCAAACTATATTCATAAGTGAACAACATAATGAATGCAACAACTATGAACAATATTGACCATTAATTAGTGCAACAAGCCATTTACAAACTTAAGATGACCAAATGTAGTTGAAATGTAGTCAAATCAGACAATAGTCACAATGTGTGGGGGTGGAAAAGGACAAGATTTTTTCTTGTGTGGGATCTTGGTGAATGAAAGTGAAATGATTTTTCTAACATGGGATGAGTTTCCAAGTGTTGGGCTACACAATTGGGCAAGGTTACAAAATCAACATTTATGAGAAGTAATGACCATCACCTTGGATGCATGAAATGGTTGATGTTGGATTTAAACTTAACTAACTAAAGGTTTTGCTTAAATGTGTTTAACATCCATCTTGACTTTAGAATGTTGCCACTTTGGTTTGGATAACTCTAAACAAAGGCCCATCAATGGGTTCTTGGCTTGTTAAGATGAGTTTTGAATCTACTTATTTGTTTTGCAATAGTAGTTTGGTGGAAACAACATCCTATTACTTCATGGATTGTCAAGATGTTTAATTTGCTTGGTGAGTTTTTCAACATGTGAGAATAAAATGGAACAACATAGATAATCAACTTTACACTTGGATGAAGCTATTACTTGAGAAAATTATAAACTCAATTGAAACCGTTAGTTCAAATGTTGGTTTTTTTGACAACCCATTGATTTACCTTGCAATATTTTGCTTTACTTTTCATGGATTGAGAAGTGTTCACAAATTAGAAATTTGGAAATTAGCGATTCAATTTATGGCTAAATTTTAGTCATAACAGACAATTGTAAATACAAAATGTTTTAGTCACTTAAACCCAATGTCATCAAACAACTAGTTGTAAAAAACACCACATGGCATGGAAGTCACACTAGTAGTCACAAACCTTTGTGATTATAGTTCATTTTCTCATTCATTGTCATGGATGAATATGATGTGAACCCCATGCAATTTACATGGAATTTGACTTTTTGATTACATTTGCAACTACATTTATGACTACATTATGGATAGTTGCATGATGCCAAGTGTTTTAGCTATCTAGCCTAACCTACTTACCTACTTAAATAAAATAATAAATAAATAGGTACCTTCCTTAGCATATTTAACCTAACATAATGTATTCTAATGCAGCTTAACCTCTAAAACATCAACCTACATACTAAGTTACGTACCTAACCACCTATAATAATAAATAGGTATGTAATGAGTGTTTACCTTACCCTAGCTAACCTACCTTATTAGGCTTACCTACTTAACATAACCTAACCTTTAAGGTGCACATATAAGGATTTGAGCCCTTCACCTCCATGAAAAAAACCAAATCTTTAACAATCGCACCACACCATTATATGGTGATAAATTTTGTCAATTTATTTATTTCACATTTTGTTATGTACATTAGTTATGTGAATAAGAAGGTAAGTAACAAGTAACTAACTTGCAAGTAGGTGAGTAAGTAAGTAGGTAGATGGCATACCTACCTACCTACTTACCTACTTACCTATCATTTAATGTTTGCTTATCTACCTAAGTAGATGGTCTACCTACTTAGGTTAAAAAAAGATAGATAGGTAATAGGTTTCTACCTTAGCCTACCATATCAAGCCTACCTAACCTAGCCTAGCCTCTTAGATTAACCTAACTTCATAATTTAATTACCCTACTAGGCCTACCTAAGCTAAGTATGTTATTGGGTGAAAACATGCAAAAGTATACCAAAAAAATAGTTTTTATGGACAAATAAATAAATTTTTGTGACAAGTAGATTAAAAAATAAGCGATGGGTGAAGTCAAATTAACATGTACCATTAGTTGTCATCACTATTGCTTAATTTTTTGAATTTTGGATTGTAATATCTATATATATATTCCAAAAAAAATTTATTGTGAATACATTATGTACATATCATAAAATTTTGGAATCAATCTAATGAGTAAAAAATATGTAATTTGCACTTTTAAGGACTTGTAACCATTGCTTAAAAACAATATTGACACTAAAAGCATAATTTGAAAAAATAAATTATGGGATTTTTTAGGATTTTTAAAAATATACACCTTGACATAATAATATTAAGAAAAAAAAATTAAATTTTTAAAAAAAGACATGAAAAAAATTCTTAAAATATTTTTTATAAAACAACAAAAAACCAATGGTTTAAGGGGGCGGGTGTGGCTCCTTAAAATGTGGTTGGACCTTGATGCCTTATGTCCTTTTGAACTACATGAGGGCATCAAATGTGATATATTGAAGTTTTTGAGAGTTTCAAAAGTTGTGTCAACCTTTTTTAAAACCTATTTTCAATCTACTTTGCAAAATTTGCTAGTTTTTCACATTGTGAAAAAGTAGATTGAAAGTAGGTCAAGAAACTTTTGATTTGAAATTTTCATTCATATGCTGCATTTTGAAAGGGTTTAGGGCATGATTTAATGAATTAAACACATGCAATGCACTTTATTATCATATAAAAAAATATGTTTTGGGTGTCATATCTAAGTTTATGGGAATTTTACTTTTGAAGGGCTTCACATTGTCAAAATCCAAAAAGTCAAATTCCAAAAAATGTTTATCAAAATGCATAATGGTTCAAACATTAATAACACATCATTTGAATTGTTTGATTTGGAAAATGTGCAATATAAGATGGACTAATAAACTTGCAATAAATAAATAAATTAATGAAAGTAATAACATACATTAAAAATGACTATATATGGTTTATTTAATATGATAAATACATCCCAAAATTTATAGCATTGTTAAAATGCCTAAAATGCAAAAGATTCCTAATGTATTTACGTAGGGATTACCAACTTGTATACTTTTGTATGCTTTTGCCCTACTAGCCTTACCTAGCCTAACCTACTAAGCCTACATGAACCTATTTAATCTAGTTCAACCTTTTAAATCTATTTAACCTAACCTACCTAACTCACCTAGTCTAACCTAACCTAACCTACTAAGTCTACTCAGTAGGTAGATAATAACATTTTGTAACCTACCTACTAACTAATAAATGAACTTGTATACTTTGAATTGTAATAACAATTTAGATCCATTTGTCATCTAGACATTTATGTATAATTACATATACAATTGCAAAATCAACTTAGTTGTCAATAGTCGATGGATGATGTATGTTCACTTTTCATTAATTTTCCATTTAAATTTGCGATAACCATAATCACATGTATGAATAAATTTTGGATATGTCATAATGTAATATGTACAATTATGAACACTTGAAACTATGGTGACACATAGGACTACTACAAATGTATCACAAAATGAGTTAATTTGATGACTAGTTGCAAACATAAGGTCAAAATGGACAAGATTTCTTTTGGTGACAAAAATACGAAGGGTATTATTTTAGAGCAAAGGTGCAAGTAGCTTGATTTGCAAATCCACCTCCAAGTTGGCATGACTACTTAACAATCCATTAGATGTTAAGGGTAATAAAACATTTACAACACAAATTAATTTGAAAGACGCTTTTGTTAAAACATGGCTACACCATGACATTTTTAGGAAGAAAGGAAAGCCCATTTTGTGAAGCTTCTTCCCTTTTGGTTATTTCATGAATTTTACTAAGTAAAAGGGTTTTGTTATCCTTCTCCTTGCATGGCATTCTCCCCCTCTCAAGGGATTGTGTGAGCTAGTAGTGCTAGTGTTAGTTTTTGACTAAAGGTCCCACTTGACATTTGGAGGGAATCAAAGGTGTCAAATGGATGTAAAATAAAGAAAAAATATCAAATGGATGTAAAACAAAGAAAAAAAATCAAATGGATGAAAAATTAGGGATTAAGGATGGGACCAAGTTGCACAATGATGAATTTGTTTTGGAGGAATTGTACATAGGCTCCTTCAGGAAATTATGACACCAATTCTTAGGAATTGGGGCCAAATTGCATAAAGAAAATATCCAAACAACTATGTTCTTACTTGTATGATTTATATGCATCTTTTCATCCAAAGAAAAAAAATTCCTCATGGAAATTACATAAGCTCCCCAAGGAAAGCATGATTCCAATTCACTTGGATTAGTTCATTTAATAGTCCTTTGCATGGCCCCATGTCTTTACCAATTATGTTATTTTGTTCCCTTTTGAAATAATTCTCTCAAAAGGCCTTGCACTCCTAGTACTTTGTTTTCATGTAAAGGCATATATATATATAATTGGAGGGCATATTGTTACCCCAAAATATTTTTCCTTTACTAAGCATCATGGGGAAAAAATTAGGATAGGTCTTTACATTTAGTAAAGCCCTTAGTTATGGGTTTTACCCTTCACATGATAAACTTGTGTTAGGTCTCAAAAACAAAGTTAGGTTGGTAATAGTTAGTCACAAATTTGTTCCAAGGTTAAGCCAAATTCATCTTCTTTATCCTACTTGGATGAAATTGTTTTTTCCTCTTGAAAAAATTCATAAAACATTGACTTGGACTTTATTCAATAACATCTAGGGAAACAACGTGTATAATTGATATTAAGGAAGAAAAATGATGGAATTAAAAATCACCCTTCCAAAATAATTGGAATACATGACATTTGAACCACTTGTGAACATTATTTCATTTGTGAACCAAAGTCACATATGTTGTAGCCAAAAAGCCCATTTTAATAATTCTAAGTTGTGAATTGTGGGAGCTTGGACTACCTTTTGCTTCTTATCCCTTTTTTTATGAGCTTTGTACCCCATTTTCTATTTCTTTCTAAGCATTGGTGTTACAACTTTCACAAATTTAATGATTGTTCCAATCAAATGTTTATGTGCAAGTTACTAAAGCTAGACAATTTGATGTTTATTGTAAGACAAGTCCTTTTACATGGAGATTTTGTAATAGGAACAATGAATAAAGTGGTCAATTATCATGGTCATTCCAACAACTATTGCAATTCATGAAACATGTTTGGGTGTAGTCATGCTAATAGGAGTCACTTTTGCCACTTAGGTGACTTTTTTGGGAGAATATTCTTGAAATATTTTTGGGAAAAATCTTCAAAAAAAATTGTAAATTTTAAAATAAAAATTGTATTATTTTTGTTAAGTTTTTTGTTCAAAATTTTCCAAAAATATGTCATTTTCAAAGTTTTCCAAGTCCATTTACTATTTAAAAGCAATGGTTACATGAATATTACACTACTTTTGAAGGTCCAAATGTTAATGAAATAATTTCATATTTTGGACATTTGTAAAGTAAAATATTATATTTGATAATATACAATTACTTTAACTTATTTTCAAGTTAAAATTATTTTTAAAAATTGGTGTAAAAATAAATAAATTAAGCAATAGTTATGATTACTTTTAACTCCTATTAGCATGACTACACCTATTTTTCCAAACAAAATGGCATATGTATTGATTTTGCCAATGGGCATTGCAATTTATTGAATGCCCTTACACAAGGTGGGCCAATACAATGAACATGAGTGGGAGGCCTCGTGATATTGCCAAAGTAGTTTGCTTCAATCATTACACCGGTTTTAATGCCTAGTAGTTAAGCATCACACTTTAAAACTTAAGCTTTAACCTTACTTCTCATGATTTTCCTGATAAAACCACTTCAAATCTTGCTTGAAGTTGGATTTCTTAAATGTATGATGCAAGTCTTGTTATGCAAAGCAAGGATTGGATGATAATTGTTAATATTGGCATGGTATGAACAATTGTTGAATTATTTCATTGAATTGAATGTAAAAATTTTGCACTTTTTATTTATTTCTTCATGCAAAATAAAAATAAAAATAAAAATAATATTTAAAAAAAATTCTTTTTGGTTCAATTTCAACTAGCCTTTTGATTGGTTATATAAAAAAAATCATTGAATAAAAGGTAAAAGGTCATCACAATTTTCAACATCATTGATGTTGAATTTATATGAAGAATGAATATGTATATTAAAAATCAAATAAAATATTCTTACATATATGGTTAATGTCTTTCATTAATGTATTATACATCAATTATGTAATATTTTAACACTCCCATTAATACATTAGTGTATCCAAATGTTCATAAATGTTTATCTAAGAATAAACCCTAATCCAATTTGTATCCTCACCTGGGTTGGTTTTTTTTAATCTCCCACTACCTTTGTAGATCTCATTGCCATTGCCTTTGACTTTGAATGGCATTTCTTGTTTGTCGTGTCTCCTATTTCTTTAGTAGGTGGACTCATGTTTGCTATTATGAATGTGGTTTTTTTTCTTTGCAAATGGTTTATTGCTTTGAAACATTTTGTGGAACATGTGCAATGGAAGAATTTGGTGAACATGGCCTACCTTAAGACTATGGAACACATGCAATGGAAGAGCCCAGCAAACAAAGACCACTTCAAGAAATAATTGACCAAACTTGTTTAACAAGATAATATGCTACTTCTCTTCATGGAATTCTTTTCCTTTTTCTCATTTGTTGTTTTCTTTTCTTTGCTTGTGAAAATGGAAACTACTATAACATAGATGAGCTCCCCTTTTGGAGATTTTTGTCTTAAAAACTGAAGTGTGTGGTAATAATTCATAATTGCCTAGTAATATGTTTGATATTAACTAGGAACTTATCAAGGTCAAACCATGCCAATAGGAGCCACCTTGAATGTAACCATTCTTTAAAAACATGTTTACAAGCTAGGAACCATAAACTAAAATAATGTTGAAATTGTGTGTTGTATTTGTATGCTAATTTCTCTAATGTATCAATATAACATTAAAATAAGTTTGAAAGTAAATCTAATAAATATAAAATACCTTCAATCACATTTTAAATCTTGTATCCAATGTTTTTCATGCTTAGAAATCATAGTGAAATATTATTTAAAAAATCTTTAAACATTGTATAAACATTATCTAACCACATTGTTTTCACATTATTACAACATGACTTAGGAAATGTTGGTGGCTCCTATTAACATGGTTCAACACATTATGTTGATGTTTAGGTGAAGAACAATGACAATAAAATCTTTATGGATTGTTACAAAGATTGAAATTTCTCTCACACAAGTGACAAAAGCTTGAAAAGTAAAATGAATAATCATGAGGTCTAATAAAGAGACAAATCAAATGGTGTCATGCAATTGTAATGCTTGTTTTTAATACATCAACTACCATCTTTGAAGTAGCTATGTACCCTAGTTTCATTTACTAAATGAATTTGTTCATGATTAAAATGATATAGAATGTCAATGTACTTCCTTTTTAATGTGATATTTTGAAATTTGAATGAATGTCATAACACTTTGGTTATCAACATAAATTTAAGTTGGATTTGATTAAGGAAAACCCAATTCATATAATAGTTTTTTAAGCCAAATATTTTTAATTTTTGCTTTAAATAGAGCCATGCATTTAGAATTAATGTTAGAAAGAACAATTAATGTTTTTTTTCAACTTGCTCATGATATAATGGCACTAGTTAGTAAAAAATGGAAGTTGAGTATCATGTCTCTTTATTCTTTGTCTAATTTACATTTTCTTATTTATTTCAAATGATTTGTATGTTAAGGCCATAGTCAATGCCTCTTTCATTAACACTTCAAACTCCTCCAACAATTGATTTAAATCAAATATATGGTGCAAATAATTGCTAACAACAATGCAATCATAAACACATATACAACTAAAATAGTAAAGTGACCTTTCTAAAAAAATCTTTGTGTAAATGTTCAGATCAACATTTGTGCTTGTAAAGTTATGATTTTTTCAATAGTTATATAATATTTGATACCATTCCCGTGACATTTGTCATAATCTATAAATTTATTTATTTAATTTACAAACAATACTTTGGTCTTTGGAGTTTTGAACCCCATTAAGTAGTTGCATAAATGTCTTCTTTCAAAACCCCACTTAAAAATGTGGTTTTGACATCAAATTAATGAACTTCAAAATCAAACTAGCAATAAAATCCATATTAAAATAATTTTTACAACATGGGAAAATGTTTCCCCATAAAAAATGCTAGGAACTTGGGCAGAGCTTCGTGCAACAAGATGGGCTTTATATTAATTCACTTTCCATTTACATTATATTCTATCTTGAAGGCCTACTTACAAGTGACAAGTTTTCTATCTTTTGGTAATCGAGTGAGTGTCCAATTATTTTTTTTCTTAAAGACTCAAGTTCAAAATCTATAACATTTTTCCAATTTTCAAATTCATTATTTTCCAAGGCTTTTTAAGCTTCTAAGATGGATGTAGGATTCTGGATTGTGTGCTTGTGCAACAAAGGTTTTAGGTTGTGCCTTTTTCTAGTAGATTTGGTCACTTTTCTACTTTCTATATTTTGTATGAGTCTAGTAGGTGCTTGCAGTTTTTTATATGATAGCACATGTGTTATTTCATATTGGGAACCCTCTTGTGTATTGATCCCGAGCCTTTATTACCATTGCTAAGTCTTGAAATTATTGAAATAGGATCCAAAAGTTGTTGCATGGTGAACTTGAATTTTGTTTTTCACTTTCTTGTTCCATGGCTTGAGTTTGTATATGATTTAAGCTTCATACACTCCTTTGCATGTTTATGTTGGGCATGCAAGGAATTGATTGTAAATTTAATCCTACAACTTGTTGTAAAGGTGATAGAATGAGTTGAGGAGTATATGTGAGATTAAACACTTGATTGTTTGGTGGTGAACTCTAGTTATTATGTTAAAAATAATGAAAAATCAATTTCTTCTACAATTTGGTTTGAACTAGATTGAAAAAAAAATGGACTTAATGTGTGACATATCATCAAAAACTAATGACCAATTTAAAGTTCATAAGGTGTTTAAAATTCTTCTATGGATTTTGTGTAGGTGACCAATTTTGTAAATAATTGGATGTCAAAATTATTTCAACCCAATAAAACTTTTTCCATTTTGAATGTATTAACATAGCTAAAATTGTTCCAATAGAAGTTATATTTTTTATGTTTGGACACTCCATTTTGTCGAGGGGGGTGTTGGCTATACTAAAGTATCTCATTATTTTATTTTCTTGGCAACATAAATTTAATTAATTAGTTTTGTATTTTCCTCCATTATCACTTTGTAAGGTTTTGTTTTTCGTGTTGGTTTGGTTTTCTACCATTTTTTTATAAAGTTGAAAATTTTCAAACACACTATATTTATTCTTCAACAAATGGATAATTATTAACAAGACTTGTCATTTATAAAAATTAAAAAATGTTTACAACTCATGTGTGACGTTATTTCAAGTGGATCAAAAACATTATTATGGAACAACTCTTACAAATAATGTGTTTTGTTGATAACGTATTTTAAATATTTTATTTAATTTAATTTTTTCCTTTTCCAAAAGATTCATAAAATGTCAAATCTTGTTCACTAAAACTTTTTAATTCAATTACACTTGTTGGATTTGTTTTAATCTAATTTGATTTATATGGCCTACCTTAGGTGCCATAATATGCATTGTTTAATGTTATATCGATATAGGTGTAATGTATGGAGTTCATAATGAAATATGTGTGATCCCTAATTTGTAAATGTTGAGTTCCAAGTTACACATTACAACAATATTGCTTTTAGCAATTTGAAGAAATGCATTGGCCTATTTTAAATCTCATTTTCCCTCTAGCTTGGTTAAGTTACTTTGTTTTTTTTTTTCCCCCTTAAAGGCCTAGCACATGTAAAACATTATAAATATATTTTATTTGGCCAAATTTTAATTTTATAAAAACATTTTATGGACTATACATTTCATGAGTTTCATTATCACCTAAATATAATACTTGTCCATGCTCCCACTTGTCATATGTCACAAATGCATTACGATCATGTGACATATGTTAGGTAGCCCTAGTATACACATATCAAACTTGGTCAAAACCTTTGTTGACCCCTAATGCATCAAAATGCAATTTATTAGTTTGGTGTTTGCTATTTTTGATGAGTTAAAGGTCTATTTCCCATTATTTGAAGAAAATTTTGTTGTTTCCTTCGATAAAAATATGTAGGCCTCCTGCCAACATAAAGTGCACTCAAGCTACACAAAAACCTTGACAATAATAAACCTTAGTAGCAAATGCCAATAGTAAATAACTTTCCTAATGTTCAATAATTAACACCACGTAAAAAGAGGAAGGAGAGTAAGTTAGGTAAAGAGAGACAAAGAAGGACAAAGTGGAAAAATTTATAATGGGGCACTTAAGAAAAAGGAAAGAGTGGTTCCAAGACCCATGTTTAATTTCAATTTTAGTAAAATTGGTTGTAAATCTAGTTTTTAAATTTTGGGGGCATGACAAGGTATATGAAAGCAACCACTTTTTGGAGCAAATGAAGAGGAGGAAGATGAAAACAACACCAACATCAACAAACAACAAATCAACGAAGGTGAAAAGGCCAAGGGATGGTGGGTTTTGTTTTGTGGTGGGTCCTTTTTTCCTTTATGTTTCTATCAAACCCAAAAAAAATTTATCAACAAAATTTTTGTTATTACCTACAAATTAAGCACAATAGATGGTTTCTGCCACAAAAAGAAAGATTTTGCCATGGTCTTAGTTTTTTTTAGTTTTTGTCTTAATCCTAAAGAAATAACAAAGGAAATTGAAGAAATATAAATCAAATAGTGCATTGCAAGTGTGAATGTGTGAATACATAATGGTTAGTTATTGACCAAACATATGTTTTCCAAGGTTTTCTTTTGAGCAAAGGATTGAGTTGAAGGTGTTTTTCTATTATTTTAGTTGGGTAGTCCAAAGATTAGAAGTTTTTGGGCCCTAACCTTTGCACAATAGTTTTCAAAAGTGTATAAGTTGTGTTAGACACATAAAATAGGGATGATGATGTCCAAAGTTATGGCAAAGTTAGGGTTTAGCTATCCTTTGAAATAGGATTGTGACTATTATTTATATTTTTCCTTTTGATCTGCTTAGTTTTATGTGGTTGGCTCTATAAGTTTAGAATTTCCAAGTTGAAATAGGCAATTTTTATAAAGTGGGGCCTATTCACAATTGCACTTTTAATAAACCTCTTTCCTCATGGGCACAAAACGTCCCATGTCCCCGAGTTCATCATGTCGCATTGAATTTTGTAGTTCACATCATCTATTTATCCTTTCACACACCACCACAACCCCATTTTCGACCCCCTTTCATATGCAAATCATGCACCACCCATTAGCTCCCCCTACCAACCCATAGCCCTTCATGTAAATGTGGAGCCCTAATTCAACATTTTCCCAGTCCCCTTAAATAATGCACATGTAGGACCTTTTCCCCCTTCCACTTTATCAGCCCTTATAGTTGCCCATGATTAGACCCCCCAACCTACCCCCATCTTCCCAACACACCTACAACTTCCATTTAAAACCTCTTGCCCCACTTGTGGGTGTTAATTTACCCTTTGAGGGTTAACTTATCACCAAAGTTTTTGCCAAGCATCCAATCCATCTAATTTAAACTTATATGACCATCCTCGCCCAATACCCTCCTTGACTCCCAACAAGCCTACATTAGCTTGGGCTTGGGTTTTGGCATTATATGTCCTTGGGTCATTCCTTCTTGGTTTTTGTTGTCTTCAATTGTACAACTACATCCCTATGTTTTATGACGTTATGTACAAATGACATTTCGTTTTTCATTTGATAAGTTCGCACAAGACCCCTAGGATGTGGCAACTTGGCATTTGTTCCTTCTATTACCTCAACGGTGTTTTGTTTTGCACCCTCAAAGGGGGGGCCACTAGACATAAGGAAATAAATATCTAACTCAATCTAACATGCGATTAAGAAAACATGCAGGAGGAATTCTTTTTACGGACCCAAGCTTTAGCAATAAATTCAAGCTCAATGCCTCTACCCAACATGATTTTCCAATTCATAATTGTTTTTTTTGAAATGTAATCTTTGGACGTGCAGGAGAATACTTTTGAGCAACATGCGCTTTGGCACCATTTTCTCCTACACCAACGTCTTCCAACACCACCTCAACTTTCACCATTTTGCACCTTGAATCAAATGGTTTTTTTTGGGAGATTACAAATTAGAATAGAACTTTGAACTTTCATCTAATCCCTTCAAGCTATCAATCCAGTTGACACATGTTGAATTTATTTGCAAATGGTCTTTCTTGGATGGTTTTTGAACACCTTTGAAATTATTTTCACCTAGAAAATTCCGCAAGTGGATTCCCACAATTGTTTCAACTTTGTTCTCATATCACACAAGGTCACATTCCATGTTGAATTACGCATATCTTTGGGGCAACTTGCCTTTTAGCCATGATTAAGCCCTTAGGTGGAATTCGTCCCATTATCGTAGGGGAAATGTTGCTTTAACTCACAAGTTGCATTTTATGCCTTCAATTTTGTGACAATTTTAGAACACATTTTTTCTCACACTAATTTGGAGTAGCAACTAAGGGTGGATGTGAAATAGTAATCCATGGCATAAATGGACCTTGAACCTTCATCACAACTGGGTTGTTTTCCAATTAGACATTTTGAATGCCTTCAATTTGGTGTTAAGAAAGGTCATATTTCAAGAACTTCATGCAATAGGCAGGGACATCATACAATTTATCCCATTTGTTCATGCATTTTATGCATTTGAAAATCCTTTATTTTATAGTCATTATAATTGTGGTGGTGATGTCACAGTCATCCCATTTGCCATGGGAACTTGTCAAGGTGATCCTTTAGGAAGGGCATTATTTGCTTTAGTTCACTTACACTATGAAAAAAAAGGTGTTTCACAATTGGCCTTGCAACTCACCATATATACGATGCAACTCATTGCAACTCAATTGCAACTCAATTAAAACAATTCATTTTCAATTATTATGCAACTCCATTATAATTGCACCCATGATGTCCTGTTGACATCATTAATTGTTATCCATCTATTAAAATCTAACACGTGGCACTATGAAATTTTTTGGACATTTTATTTTTTTCAAAATGTTAATCTCCATCGTTCATTACGATTGTTAATGATGGTCTAATATTGTGACATGTGGCATAATAAAAAATTACCACATGGCATATATATATATAACTAGGTCATACATGGTAGGTAGGTCTTACATGCTTATGTATTTATTTAGGGTATATTTACCTACTTACTTATCTAAATAGATATGTAGGTAGGAAAACACAAGATTAAGTGAACAAAATAATAGCCATGAAATTATTATTTTTAATTTTATGTTTTACTTTCAAGTTAAACTTTTTTGAACTCATTTCAAAATGGCATTTGTGTTTTAATGTGAGAATGTAAAGAACAAACCTTTTTTATATATTTTGTAACATGGGGTTTAAAGACAAAACATACGAGGTTAAATCTTTTAGTTGTTTTTTAGTTGCAAATTAAGTTGCAATTGAATTACAACTATAACACTTAAACACTCAGGGTAGGCCAAATCCAAGGGGAGGGTTCCATTGTTTTTGGTGTCCAAAAAAAATTTGAACCCCTTTTATTGGCACATGTGGGGCACTAAAAATTCTCAAAGATGGAATAGAATTGAAAAAGTTATAGCCCCCCAAAATAGAAGGGGTCAAAAACTCAAAAAAACAAACCACTAAACATGACAAAGGTTAGTTACTAAACACATTAAAAAATACTTGAATGTTGCTCTATTGCTATTAAAATTCATTTCAGGTGGTGTTCCTATAACATTTTAAATTGTCTAAAATGAATAAAAAAAAGAAAAAGTTATGAGGTTTAAAAGTAGGAAGGGTCCAAAAAGGAAAAAAAAAGGAAAAAAACGTGTTTTGTAAGTTGGAAAATTTATTTTTATTTTTCTTATTTTTTCATTATTCCTTTTCCTTTGCAATTCAAAGATGATTTCTAGAGCTTGAAGTAGCGCTCCCATGACATTTTAAATCGTATAAAATGAAGCACATATGATGAAGATATAAATAATTAATAAATATGTTTTTTTATTAAATTATAAGTAGTTGTATTATAATCATAACATAGTTGAATACTAGTAGTACTTTAGTAGTGACACATTAATGACCATACTAATTGTATTAATGCGAATCATAATCGAAAATTAATTGCAAGTGTATCACATAATGGGTGGTGGAAATGTCGACATGTGGCATGATCGCATGTATGTACATTATACACTAGTTGAAATATAGTTGTTGTTTAGTGGTACATTTACAATAGTTTTAAAGTAGTTATCACATGTAACTACAATGCAATTCTTGAAAAAATCAAACATGGTTACTACATATATATGTATGATGTGTATAAATTATCATATAGAAAACCCATTTTAAAGTTAAACTTGTAAATTGATTTTTTGACATGATAATTTATTTATTAATACATTGTATTTCTAAGGGGATAGTTGCACATTAGTTGTAATACCCAAGGGATAGTTGCATAATAGTTGTATACAAGTTGTTTTATGAGTTTTAGTTGTAAGGTAATGTAATTTCAACAGACACAATTTTTCATAATGTTAGGGCATTACGTTCTACAGTTAACCATTTACCCTCTTGTGTATTTCCATCCATTATCGATGACATTCATATTGAGTGTGAATGAATTCAAACGAACCAAAAAAATTAATGTCAAAACATCAATTTTTTTACAATTCTTGTTACATTCATCTATGTGACGCCACTTTAATGGCATGTGAATCATGGAAAGTTGTGCTTATTGAATAATATAGATATTGAAAAATCTAAAATGAAAAAAAAAAATTCAATATCAAGGTTTGGTTTGAATAAATGATGTTTAACAACTTTACTCGATGACTCTACTTTCATAAAAGGCCCCTTAATTTTCATAATACAATTTATTTCATCTTGAATTTTTTATAGTAATAGAGTACTATTAGACACATCTAAAAAACATTCAAAGTTTCATATTTTTTGATTTTTTGTTTATAAAAATTAAGGTTTAAAAAAGTTCATGAATCCTTTTAGACATGTAAATGTGATACAATGTATATGTTATTTAAAGAAAACTTGTAGTTTATAACATAAAAAATTAAACTTGAAAGTGCTAACACGTTTTGGTACAATTGAAATTATGACAAATTTTCAAGACGAAACACAAAATTGGCAAAATCTATGCACTTTCAAAAATTTGTGTTTCTCCAAATTTGATTGTAAAAAAAATTGACATATTGGGGCAACTATAAATACAATATATAAAAAGTTTTAAAACATTTCATTTGAAAATTCCTCTTTAGGAAAACATGTTTTTTAAGAAAAAAAACCCCAAAAAGAATAGTAATCCGAAATGAAAAATAAACAGATTAGCTCATTATAAGTAATTGGGACCCTATGTTTGGTGTATATTTTGACCAATCTTCCCAACCTTTTAATTATCTTCCCCAATTTTCTTCACAATGCTTTAGACATGATTTTAATTACCACATCCTTTAATTGCAGGCCTTCTTCAATGTGCGTGCACACATCCCATTGACCTTATGGGTATCCACCATTTACATTGTGCCCATGGCAATGAACGCATAGGGACCTTTGCTACCATTGCATGAAATGTTGGTTTTCATGTGGGATGAGAACAACTACATGTGCTTCCCTTAACCACTCTCAATTTCTTTTGTCAACGAATCAACATTTTGTTCACCAAAGTTGGAATTTGCACCTTAGTTGACGTTGCCATAGTTGACCCATCATCTATATAGATTTAATTCCCCGATCTTACACCACTTAAGGATTTGTTGCCTTCAATGCAATTCGAGCCAAAAAAAGGAGTTATTACAACCAACACCCCATTGATCAATTCCTCCTTCTAGCAATTGAAATATTTAAATGTTTACACAAACATGCCAATGTGTTCTTACACGAATGTGCTAATGCTATTTGGAGCCTGAATAGGTTAGAAAGCCCTCCCCTTTCTATTTTGGTTACTTTTCTCTGTTAAAAAATTTCAATTACATTACAAAAAATGCAAAGCATTCTTCATCTTAAGTCAAGCAGTAGTGGTAGGCCTAGCTACTTCTTGACATCCATCCCTTTAGGACACACCTCCCATTACCATGGTTGACCTATTACAAGTTGTTGGTTGTTGAGATGGAGAGTTTTTGACATCTAGTTTGTACTAACTTGACACCCTTTAAATTATCCCTTGTTTTTAATACCTATGTACATTTTCCAAATATGCGATGTGTTTTATAAATAAAATTATACATGGTTTTGATGATCTAATGCACTTCCTAAACTTTTCATTAGAGTTTCTTCTTGGAATGCTTGTAATTAAAAACTACAATACAAGGTTATGTTGTTGTTTCAAGGAACTTATAAATGTTCAAAAAAATGAAGGCATATTTTTCATTAAAGAAAGAACAGCTTCATGATCTTGAACAAAAGCTCCAATCGTGGATAATTGTTCTGAAAGAGATCTAAACCCATGTATATGTTTTGTTACATTATTTTCTTTTTTCAATTTCAATGTTTATAATTTATTTTTTCAAAAATTTTTGGTTACAACATCCTTAGATTCATATATTTTGAGTTAATTCTAACCATGCTTCATGTGCTAATTTTTTTCATTGCACATGTGAAATCACATAATTATCCAAACAATTATTGATTATGGATAAAGCCAATGTGCCTTTTTCTTCTTAATCAAGAATACTACCAGCATTGGTGGCCAGTACTTGGGCAACATTTGTTGTAATTTGTGCAATAGTTGGTGCAATTGGCTCTGCTTTGATACCTTCGACAATAAGCAAATGTTTTTCTTGTTTGAATATTAAGGATAATCTATGTTTCCACACACGAAAATAAGAACTATCAAATTTATGGACATGACTGATGTCTATTTTGTTGGAAGCCATATTCCATAAGGTATCATAACACTGACTTTCAATTCATGATGCTTACAAATTTATGCTTTTTAGCAAACTTGACCAAGCTAGGTAAATATTTGAAAAGAGGTCTTAAATTTTTTTTGTTACGTCTTGCACGTTGATTATTAATTAAATGATCAATAAACATTCTTACAATTGATTGACATGTTGCATCCTCACTTCTCATTTATAATAATCTATAACTTCAAAGATTGTGACCAAATTGGTTTTAACACCATGTTAATTTTTCATGAAGAATGAACATGTATATTAAAAGTAGAAACAAAGATTTCTACATGTATATTCAATGTCTTTCTGTATCATAGATGTGACAAAGTCTAGCAATTCCATTACAACTAAAGTATTACATGAACCTATATATTAATGTATTAATGTATTATACATCAATTGATGTATAATGCTTTAATTACCAACTCCTCTTTTGGAATCCCTTTAAATATCTTGCACATTTCATTTGAAAAGAAAAACAAGATCTCGTGATTATTTCACTACTTTAAAAGTAAACTATTCAACTTCCCTTAACTTCATGAAAGTGCAATTAATGTCAATTTCTAACTAATCAATATTGAACCTCTATTAATTTGAGACACTAATTAATTAATACCTCAATCACTGTCAAATTAATTTAAAATAGTTGTCAAGTTGAATTTTTACATAATGATTAAATATTCAACAAGGGTACATCTCAAATATTATGCCATTCTTGAAAAACAAGTGGTCAAGGAATATTTATTGCATTGATCTTGCACAAGGATATCAAGTTCAGGATTATTTGATCATCTCTTTCAATGAGTTGCCATTTTTAACAAAACAAGCATTTGACATGTGATAGGCAAAGATGAATGCAAAAATAACCTTCCCCTAGCACCCACCAATGCACCATCCATTGAAAACCTAAAACCGCAATTAAACACACCCTCCTACTTCCCCTTTTGTCTACCAGGTATCTATGTTTACATGGTAACTAGGTATGAAATATAGGTGGTTGCGATATAGGTAGGTAAGTAGGCATGGCACTTTGTGACAACCAGGTAGGTAGATACCTAATGGGTGTTAGTACCTATGTCATGCCCGTACATGGCCTCATACATGATGGCCAGTTACGGGCATGCCCATGTGCGCTTTTAGGGTTAATGTATGCTCTTAGGCTACTGTACCTTACTAGGTACTTACGGTTTCAGTTTGTTGGCGGAAGTATAAAAGGCCAAGCCTTCCCTTTTTCTCTTTAGTTTTTCTAGAATTCCTTAGTCAAGAGAATTTCCTCCATAATAAGCTAGGATTTCTACATGCTCATGGCAGCCATTGCACAGCCACCGTCTACATACATTTCATCTTTTTTTTTCTTCGCAATTTAGTTCTAGAAAAACTCCACTTTTTGTTGCTTCATGTTGAAAGCCGCAAATTTCTTTTGCATGTGAGTTCTTGAGTTCTTGTTGTTATTGCTAGTGTTACTACTACCGAAGGGTGCTGGTGTTGTTGTTACCAAAGGGAGTTGGTGTTGTTATAGGAAGGAGCTTGTGTTTTGCTAGTTAACATAATTGAAATCCTTGACAAGTTTCAAAGCTCCCCCTATTTTTCTCTTTCTTTCTCTCTTTTTCAAGCGTAAAAACTTGCCCTCTTGCGGCGACTATCGAGTAAAAAAAATAAATTTAAGCGACGGCGCTTGCCATCGCTCCAGAACAATGTAGCACCGCCTGTTGTAAAGCAACGTCGCAGCATTCCGAGTTGCAACATCATAGTGTCGTAACATTCCGAGCTGGAGCGTCCTAGCGCCGCGAGCTATAGTGCCACAGTGCCGCAGTGTCACCAACTTCAGCGCCATAACACTATAGCGTTGCGAGCTGTAGCATCGCGAACTACAACGCTGCATCGTCGCGAGTTGCAGCGTCGTGAGCTACAACACCGCAGTGTCACGAGTTGTAGTGCCACAACAGTGTAGCATCCCAGCATTGCAAGTTGCAACGCTGGAGCAATAACAGCGCTACAGCCATGGAGCAGCAAAGCCGCAGGAGCAACAGCGTTGCAACCATCGTTGAGCAGCAATGCTGCAATAACAGCGCTACAACATTGCGAGCTGTAGCACTGTCGTAACACCGCTACAACAACAACGCCCAACAGCAATAGTGTTGTAGTGCCATCGCTGAGCAACAGTGTTGCAATGTTGCGAGCGGTAACACCGTCGCAGCATTAGCATTGTAGCATTGTGAGTTGCAACGCCATTGCTGAGTAGCAGCGTCGCAACAACAGCGCCGCAACGTTGCGAACTGCAACACCATCGTTGAACAGTAGTGTCGCAACATCGTAGCGTTGCGAGCTGTAGCGCCATCGCTATTGTAGCAGTGCCACAACATTGCGAACTATAGTGCCATCGTTGCTACAATAACGTTGCAACGTTGTGAGCTTCAATGCCATCGCTGTTGCAGCAACGCCGCAGTGTTGTGAATTGCAACACCATCGCTGTTATAGCGTTGTGAACAAGAACGCTGCCATCGTTGCAACCTTGGTCCATTCGACGTCCGTTCGACTTTTGTTAAACTCTTGTCGGCCTTTTATTTGACTTTCATTGGACGATTCATTCAAGTTCCGTTCGTCGAACTTTTGTCCATCTAGAGACTTTCGTTCGACGTTCGTTGAACTTTCGTCCACTTTCGTCCATCTAGAGACTTTTGTCCGATGTTCGTCAAACTTTCATCCTACACCCTGCCATGCTCCATCCTTTGCCCGGTTGTCCTACATTTTGCTGTCTTGCATATTGTTTTGCCGTCCTAACTTTTCATTTGACATTTGTTTGACTTTCGTCCGACCTTCGTTGGATGTTCGTTTGACCTCCGTGCGACATCTATGTGTCATGGGTCATTCCCAATAACACATTGTATTATTCAAACTATACGTTGTGTTAGAATTTTGTAGTTAGTGATGTGTACTATCACAAAATTTTGGGCCATGGGACAACACCATGTCCTCGGATGATGAGAGCACTATTGTTCAGCCAGAGCCCAGGTATCAGCTACAAAGTAACACATAATCCTTCGAGCCAATTTCTTTAAGCTCACGATATTCACGACGGTACCATCAAGTGTATTTACAGCACCACCGTCATCTAGTACAACTCCTACCAGGAATTCAGGTTCAGGTTACACTACATGAATGGTACATCAGAGTCCATTTGGAGGGGTTCATTAGTGGGGTACGCCTGTTGCCGCACCTACTTTCACACCATCACCATATATTTCGTTGCAAATTGTGACCTCAACACCCATATACACCATGGAGGTCAATAGTTCCTTTAGGAAAATTGAGAAGTTCAGCGGAAGGCTAGGTATTATTTATTTGAGGGAGTTCAAGGCAACTTTTTCAACTGTGGTTTGTGAATTGGAGCTCAAGTATGGTGCTAATTACACCGAGGCATTTGCATTCAAACAATTAGCCCATTATGTGCACTATGGGGCATTGGATATCTACGAGCAACATTCTGCAAGGATTTTGGGTGTCACCCAGATTCCCGATCCAGCTTACGCCATAGTCATCGCCACCACCTCTCAAGCTACATTGTAAGTTGCAATTGCACATCACGGAACTATGCTGAATAATCCAAACCCGGTACCTACCTGAGTAAACCTTTCTCCTCAACAACTCATTGCTACTACCGCAAACATTCCTCCCACCACTGATGCGCTAGCTTTTGGTGATCCAGCGGGGGAATTCTTTCGAATTCTTGAGCTGGAATTTCTAGTCAAAAGTTGTAAAAAAAATTTGCAGCTCGTCACCTTCTTTCGGCAGAAGGATGAAACTCTCAAGATGCTCTATAGGAGGTTTTTTCAAACTCAAAGAGGATACCCAGAGCATCATAGACCTAGAAGTTGCCCGCTGGTATCTTCCTTTGTTGGAAGGTACTCCAACACTCCATGCGTAGGTTTTGCAACGAGTTTTTGTAGAATTTAAAAACTTGTACACTTTGCTGGATGTGTATAACATTTCCAAAAAACTAGAACTAACTCATGCACATTATGAGGCCAGTACTATGAGGCCTCCATCATGTTCAAGGCCTTAGCCTACACTAGCTACGCCAACTAGATCATCACATTTTTCTTCAAGGACTAAAGCGGTGCACTCGGCTACACCCATCCTACCTTCTTGCAACTATTGTGGCAGTCCTGGCCACAAAGTTAATGAGTGCAACATTCCTTCCGAGGATCTCTTTTGTGATTATTGTGGGAAAGAGGGACATCAGAAATTTGTTTGTTTTGCTAAGTTCCCGGAACGGAAGCAACTCCGATTACAATGACAAAATTTGCCAGCATCTTCCGCTGTCCTTCAACCAAAAGCCAAGGCACCTCAGCTTTCCACTCAGGTTTTGCCCACCAAAGGTAATTCCAACAAGAATGCTAAGAAGAAAGAGCACAATGTTGACAAGAGGGAGGTGCTTCAAGCCCATGTAATTCAAGTTTAGACTCTACAAAATGAACTCGAATCATTAAGGGCCCAACTTGCTAATCTAAAAGGCAAATCCTCCCAACCAGCTAGTCATGCCCAACCTGTACAAGGTTTAGGATCACGAGAGGGACCTCCTAGGTCGTTCTATGGCCTCCTACACAATGCCATGGTTAAGGAATATATTCTTTCCACTCCACACAATTTTAGTCTCACACTAGAATTTGCTATTTCTTTTTGCCCTTCCTATGTCGTGGCACAAGAAACTAGTGTGGCACTCAGAGTTTATGCCACTAGGCAAGTAATTCAGACTGATGGACTCGCATCTGGTTCAAGTCCTATTACCAAGACTAAAGGAGCCCGAGAAGTCATGCCATAATCTTTTCGTCCTCTCAACATGGAAGAAGAACGCACCTTGTTGGCGAGGGGGGAAGGAGACTACTACACCACAAGCTTTTAGGGCATCAAATTCCCATGTCCTAGGAGTACATGTACATCAGGAAAACACACAATTTTCCACTGATCAGCTTATGGAATGCTAATTTCAAATGCATGAAGTGGCGTAAAAGCTTATGAGTACACCATTGTTTAGTTTTCAAGATTTGAAGTTAAGCACCAGGGACATAATTGCAATATTAGAGGATACCCTGAACACTACATTAGGTCCTCTACCAATCCCTAATCCACATGCTACAGAGGTCCCATCCAACACTTTGGAGAGACATTCGATTGGCTCACGTGTTGTAGATGGTGTTCGTAATCTGGTCACTAGTTTTAGCATGGCTAAACTAGTGGGCTTTCCTACCTTTGATTTTACATTCACATATGAGAAGGGAATTTAAAACACCTCACTTGTGGATTTGTTACTCAACAAAGGTGTTGTGGATAGTCATTCTTTCCACAAAGTCTTTCACTCATTTCCGAAGGTGGTGCCTAGTGAGAAAACTTCCATCGCCATCGGAGTTGCCATTGTCGACAATATTGGGTTAGCAATCCAAGTGGGAGGACATACACCCAAAGTGGTACTTCGACACAGGTGCCCAACCAGTGATTCTTGGAATTCAATTCACTAAAAAGATGGGCATGCTTGATTCCAAACTATGGAAATTTATGTGGCAGATTCACACCGTTAGTGGGAGCGTAGAGGAGGTACTTGGGGAAAGCTCGGATTTGATTACACTTAACTTCAATGAAGGTACAGATCAAGAGCTTTGCTTATAGGTCATATGTTTAGTCACCAATGCCACTAGTTATGATGTGCTCATTGGGTAAGAGGCCCTGTTTCCACTAGGTTTCACAATTGACAACTGGTTCGAACATGCGTACTACCGAGTGGATTGGGAGATTGATGGCCACCACTTGGGATACATACCCCTTGATTTACATGGGAACCATAGTCCTATGGCTCACCATTGTATGCTCAAGGAAGCACACACCATTTCCTACATCCAACAAGTTAGCCACGAGTGGATAGAGGGAGATGAGGAGGAGATAGCTTACGCTTAAACTACTGAAAGTTTGAGGGTGGTTCCTACTGACATTCAACATGGACTAGAGGTTTTATAGAGGTTCAAAGTAGCCCACAAGCCCTTCGTCAAAGCTTTGTCTAATTTTGAGAGCATGGAGAGCCATGGCAAACCGATTAAGCCATTACTTCATCAGCTAATCACCTGGACACCACCTAAGGAAGGAATTACATTACCTAGAGCTTTTTTGTGGTATTGGTATAGGTTTCGAAGCCCTATTACAATCAGGGATGGTGGTTCAAAGGTATTTCTACGTAGACATTGATCCTGTTGCAAGGCAAGTGGCGACATCGAGAATGAGGGAGTTCACAACAAGATTTCCACAACAGTTTGCAACCTCCACATGGAAGGTTAGTTTCACATTTTTGCCCTTTGACATACAACTAATTTAGAATAAGCATATGGAATTACTTCACCCCGTCGACCTCATCATTTTAAGTTGGGAGTGTCAAGGATTTTTAGCGGCTAGATTTGGAGAAGGCTTGAGTGACACAAGATCTGGTCTTTTCACGAACATGATACGACTAATCACCTGGGCTCAATCCATTTTTCTTACACTTGGTTATGTAATTGAGAACACCCTTTCTCAACTTGATTAGAGGGAGAAAATCCAGGAGCACTACACACTGGTCAAACATTACCTTGGAGAGTCGCTCCTACTTGATGTGACACAATGCGGTTCCTATGCGCAGCTGGTGGACTAACTTGGCACCACTCTTAGTTCTGCAGCTAGTTCTGAAATACACTATCAGATACCCCAACCTACATGTTTTTCACATATTGGATGATCAAAATTCTTACCAACCAATTACAAGGCAAGAGAAACCTCCTTGGTTTCCTGCAAACACAATAGGAAAACCAAGAGGTGCTTGGCCCACCTTTGTCTCCTTCCCATGAGCACATGCCTTTCAAGGAGATGACCAGGCTTGGTGTATTGTCATGCTTCAGCCACTTGGGATGAACCAAACCCAGAAGAAAGAGAAAGGGTTATGGGGTTCCAAGTTCGCACTACTAGTCACACTAAGGTGACTAGATTGAAGCGTAACACTCTACTAGGGAGAAGCATGGACCTGAATTCCCTTACATGGTTGTTGGTAACTTGTGTATTTTTTCAAATGTACACAACACCAACACTGATTCAATCAACTTACAGTTCTAGCGGTGCAACCACATGGCACCCCGACCAAGCATCACAAAGTGGGGACCCCTTTGTATTAGTGTTATTTAAATACTTTCACAATACTTTTACAAGATGTCCAAGGTTTAGTTCTTTGTTCGTGTAAAATAAGCATTGAAACAATTTAGATTATATTGACTTAATTTTGGTATTGTTTAAATGATAAATGATGTAGCACCGTATTTGCATTGTATTTTATTGTTTGACATGTTGTATTCACATTATGTCAATATTGTAATGATATTGCATTAATATTATGATTATATTGGATATGCACTTTTAATTGTAAATGATATAATGTTGTTACAATATGGTTACAAACTCTATTATTGTATTAATTCTATATTATATTCATGTTGTCTATATTTTGAATTTATGTTATACTCATTTTTTTTCAACATCATATTTGCATTGCATGTGCATTGTTGAACGTAGGGGATGTAATGTTGCAATAACATAGTAATAATGAGGGAATGGATAAGTCAGCCTCTTCATAATGACCTGTCAGAATTCTTGTAACATATTTTGACAACACCTTAAAAGACGTAATGTTACCACCTAAAAAGTGAGGGCAGCTTACATTTCATAAG